>Ga0105051_10000447_pt1 | contig 57452 bp, 55 predicted proteins | sample FRY02_FD_78383 | JGI IMG/M metagenome (GOLD analysis project Ga0105051, IMG submission 78383) | Freshwater microbial communities from Lake Fryxell liftoff mats and glacier meltwater in Antarctica - FRY-02 (megahit assembly) | ecosystem: Environmental > Aquatic > Freshwater > Ice > Glacier... | reverse complement strand
TGAGGTGGTGTTGAGTCGGCCCGAGTATGTGGATTGCTGGGCTTATAAATGGGGCGACCTTTTAAGAAACAGCAGAGATGTATTACAAAAAAAAGGGATGTGGTCGCAGCATAATTGGCTTAGATCCGTCTTCCGCGATAACTTGCGCATGGATAATTTCGCTGCTTCACTTTTAACCGCAGTGGGTAGCCCCTATGCAAATGGCCCTGCCAACTTTTTTGTCATTGGCAATAGAGATGAATGGACTGAAAACGCCTGTCAGGTTTTTATGGGCGTACGCATGCAGTGTGCAAAATGCCATCACCATCCTTTTGAAAATATTTCACAATCCGACTACTACAGTATGGCAGCATTTTTCGCCAGAGTTTCTAAGAAAAATAGCACCGAATTTGGGCTCCAAGGTAGCGACACCACCATCTACCTCAATACTTCGGGTGAAGCTTCACATCCCAAAACAGGTAAAATTCTTCCGCCAAAACCTTTCGGCGGCGTTGCTATCGAAGACCCTGTTGATAGGCGCAATGGGTTAGTTGATTGGCTTAAAAACAAAAACAACCCTGCTCTAGCACGCAATTTCGTCAACCGATATTGGGGCTATTTCTTTGGCAGAGGCCTTATCCACCCCATCGACGACATTAGAATTACCAACCCAGCATCCAACCCAGAACTGCTGGACGCACTTGCTTCCGATTTAACAAAAAACAATTACGACATTAAACATCTTCTTAGAACTATAATGAATTCCCAAGTTTATCAATTGGCAGGAGAAAGCAACCCGGCTTCCAGTGCCGATGGCGAAAACATTTACTGCACCCACTTTAGAGCCAAGCGTATGACTGCAGAACAGCTTCTCGATGCAGTGGATTTCGCTTGTGGTACTCAAGAAAAATTCACCGATGTACCTCTTGGATACCGCGCTATTTCTTTACCTGATAGCAAATTCGCTTCTAGCTTTATGGATATTTTTGGCCGACCTAGGAGGGTTGCTACCTGCGAATGCGAACGCAGCGAAGATGCGAATATGATGCAGGCACTTTTGTTGATGAGTGGCAATCTTCTCAACCGCAAGCTTTCAGAAAAAAACAGCAGAATCAGCAAATTTATCAGCAACAAAGTGCCAATGGATAAAGCTGTTGACGAGGTGTTTCTTGCTACTCTTTCAAGATTACCCCGGGATCAAGAAAAGAAGGAAGCACTCGCAGAACTGGCCTTAGCTCAAAACCCCAAAGAAGGCTTGGAGGATTTATTGTGGTCGCTACTCAACACCCGAGAATTTCTTTTCAATCACTAGTCAAGCTTTCCATCATTTTTGGATTGCTGGCATTCCTATTGCCAAGAATGGCGTTGTCGCAAACTTCATTCCCGCAAATCACGCATGTTTACCCTGCAGTTATTGAAAGGGGAAAAACTAGCGAAATCACCCTTTATTGCGAAACCAGCAACCCATCGAATCCCATTGCCGTGCTTTTTGCAGGCACCGGGATCAAAGCAGAAGGCATACTGGCAAAAGGCAAAACCACCGAACTTAAAATCAGGGTGACCGTCGATAAAACAGCTTCCCCAGGAATGCGCGAATTCCGCCTTGCTTGCGCTTCTGGTGCATCCACAGTAGGCCAGATTCTTATCGCGGATCTTCCCGTCGTTCTGGAAAAAACCTCACCCCATGCGGATTTCGCCACTGCTCAACCTATCGCCATCGGAAGCATTATTTCTGGCATGATTAGCGCCAAAGAGCAGGTTGACGCTTATAAATTCACTGTCAAAGCCGGGCAAACTGTTTCCTTTGGAGTGGTATCCCACCGATTCTTTTATAAGAGACACAGCCAGTTTCTTGCAATCGATCCGATCATCAGCATCCATGATGCAACAGGTAGAGAACTTGCAGCCAACGATGACTTTCATTTTGCAGATCCCAGTATGAATTACCGATTCAATTCCTCGGGCGAATATATGATCGTGATCCGAGATGTGGATTATGCTGCAAGCATTAACATGCCCTACAATCTTATTATTACAGGCGGGCCTTATGTTACTTGGTGCTACCCTTTGGCGCATTCCCTAAAGGGCCCATTTCAAGTCAAGGTTGGGGGTGGTAATGTGCCTGAAAACCCTGTAACACTTGAAGGAATCTTTAATAATGGAACACCTAGAAGCACGCTTAATGCTGTAATTAAAACTGAAGGCGGCTTGAGCAATTCTTTTCCCGTTTACCTTTCCGAACTCAAAATCTTTGAAGAATCAACCACTGACCCTGACTTCCCTTGCACCATCAATGGCAGAATTTTGAAGCCCGGCGAAACCGATACCTTTCCTATCAAGTTAAAAAAAGGCGAAGCCATCATTGCAGAAATTCGAGCCCGCAGGTTGGGTTCTGAACTCGATAGTTTTTTAAGCATCACCGATGATAAAGGCAAAATCATTGCAAGCAATGACGACCAATCCAACGCCACCAAGGATTCTTATCTCACTTACACTGCCAAAGCCGATGGCATTTTTAAAATCCAAGTGCGCGACTTATTAAACCGGGGCGGCCCAGGCTTCAATTACCTCCTGAATATCACCCATGAAGAACCAGACTTCATCGTTAATTGCGATGATGATAAAGCAGGAATTGCCCCCGGAATGGCTGCAGCTTGGTATGTACGAGTTAAACGACTAGGTGGATTTACAGGCACAATTAGTTTCCATCCAGAAAATCTTCCTTCTGGAATTACCATGATTCCCCTAACCTTGCCCGAAACCCAAAATGATGGCCTGCTGCTGTTTCAATGTGCAAAGGATGCAAAACCAGGCGCATCTCTCGTCAACATAATTGCCAAGGCAAAATACAAAGATATAGGTGGCAATGAAAAGAAAATCGTCAAAAGAGTTGGCCCACTTACCGAATTAAAAATGCCCGGTGGTGGGAGAAGCACTTGGCCGGTTGAAACCCAAATGATTGCGATCACCTCGGAGAAAGATATAGTTGAGATAAAAGTCAGCCCTGAAAAAATCGTTTTAGAACCAGGCAAAACCATTGCAATCGAAGTGGAAATTGTTCGTGCAGAAAATTATAAAGGGCGTATTAGCCTTGATGTCAGACATCAACACTTAGGCCAGATCTTTGGAAACCCTTTGCCACCGGGTGTTACTATGCTCGATACCGGCGCTAAAACGGCCCTATCAGAAAAAGAAACCAAAGGAAAAATCCTTCTCAAGGTGGCCCCTGATGCCAAGCCTTTTGAAGAAGTTCCTATTTGTATTTTGGCAAATGTGTCTCTCAATTTCACCGTTAAACGAGGTTATGCAAGTAACCCCATCATGGTAAATATCCCAGGCAAATAATCAGACTTTTACAGGTACCATTGCTGGCTTTTTAAAACCTCCGTTATTAGCGGGTAACTCTAACTCCGCTACTAGATCTTCATCTTCTGAAACCATCATCCCTTCGGGCCATATATGAAAACCACCTTTTAGGGATGTAGCATTACTTTTATTTTCGAACAACCATGTGCCCCAGATACCCTTGCCCTCGTTAAAGCCTTCGTAATAAACGGAGTGTTGGCCTTTGTATTTCTTGTTCCAACTGCACTTCCCCGAGGTGACTTCATAATGGCCTTCAAATTCAAATGCCCCAACGATGTCGTTGCCACTTGCCGTGATGATTCCCCCTGCAAACATACATTGCAAATCCATCCATTGTTTTCCAAGGGGCGGATTTTTCTGAATAAAAAAGCCCGTCCACTTCCCACTAGGAAATCGAGAGTCCTGTTCCAATTGCTTCAATTTATCATCCATCTCAACCACTCTTCCCTAGGGACTTTATAGAAATAACAATACCCATGATATCACTTCGCAAGCTTGCCTTGTTTTCTTGAGGGAATCGGCATGCAAAAGTGAAAATATTTTGCCCCAACCTGTAAACAAAATAAAGTAAGTGCACCCTGCGACTTTCAATTTGAACATCCCACGAAAAAAATTCCAACCCTGGAGTAACACTTACAGACTGAATCACAGACTGGCTTTCTATCCGCAACTGTTGCTGTCGAATAAACGCTAAAGCTTCATCCCTGTATATCGCATTAGATATGTATTTTGATGCTTTCTCTTTGGTTATCAGCAACCCAGCTTCTTTGGAATGATCCAAAGTTGCCTGGAAATCAGATTGGGAAGTCACCTTCCATTCCCTTGGGTAATGAAAAGAAAAAGCAGTTTCCGCACTTTCAAACAACAGCCGGGTGTTATTGGCATCCGGTTGGTATTGGGCCAAACTTTTATTGTCCATTTGAACTGCAGGAAGCATTTCTCGCGAAAGAGTATATCGGCCTTCAATTCTTCCAACATCCTTGCCATCCTTATTTTTAAGGATGCTGGTTCCTTTAAGATAAAGAAAGGACAAGTGCCTTGTTTCACAATTAAAGAAAATATAGCCGTCCAGAATTTGCTGATTGGGGCCATCTTCGTTGATGCCAGAGGCTTTGCCAAGAAAACTGATCCTTGCAGTCTGACGATTGTTAACCAAGTTTACAGAATCCAACTTGCAAGAAACTTGGGAAGACTCCAGTAATTCCAGATCAGTCAGTTCTTGCACCGCTTCAAGCCCAGCATTCCAAGATTCATTCAAGCCAATAGAGCGAGGGGAAAAAAGCCCCGCCAAGGCACAGGGAAATACTTCGGTTCGGATCAAATCAAACTCATTCCAAGTAAGAAAGGCTTCAAGCGAAAAGGGGATTTTTTTTAAGCCTTGCCTTAAAAGTGCGAGCCTGCGAACTTCTGGCCTGAGAGTTGTTTCTTGTTTTTGACCATCTAGAGTCCGCGATAATTCAACTTTGCGGTAATCGCGCAGAGACATGTTCACTTTATTGGAAGAATCCAAAGCCAAAATGGTTTCATCAAAATCAATCTGGCTGTTTCCTTTAATTTGTATTTGTTTTTTGGGTTGGTTATTTGGAGTAAAAAGCATCGAACCCGAAAGTTCCGTGGTGGTTTGAATTCTGAAGCGGTTACCAATTGAAAAAGTTTCACTTAAGCGATAATTATCTGCGGCACACAATGGCAATGGCCAAAAAATCGAATTTAAACCTATCCATTGCAACAAGTTGCGTCTTTTTATCATCGCAGAATTTAACCTAGGCAAAAATTGGGGCCAACACCTAACTTTAGCCCAAAAACCAAAGATAAAAGCATAATATGGGAAGGAATTTAAATTCTTGTAAGAGTATTTAGCCTTAAATCCAATAAGAAGTGAACTTTTGCACATGTACCTTGCAAGTATTTTAAGAAAAGTTTTATTTTTGCTCCGAACCCTCTTTTTTTAACCTATGTTTAAATTTCATCGTTTATTCACGCAAGTAAAAAGCAAAGGCTGTTTTTCCTTACAAATACAAGTATTTTGAAAATTTTCAGGCTCTAGCGTTAATAAGTTTAAGGAAGTCCCGAATAGGAGGGTGTAATCATGAAAAAAACATTTGAACCTTTTGAGTGGTTGACTCGTATGAATAGTAAGCATCGCAAGGCAGCGATGACTCTAGATAAGAAAAACAGTTCTGTTTTAGGGAGGGATTCTTAAAGTGATTTTCAGGCACCCTGCTTTAATGCTGCTAGAAGACCAGCTTACTCGTTTCACCCCTGTAGGTCGAAAGACCCAACAACAGGAACGGGCCGAACTGCTCCTTCAAGAAATTGATGCCTCGAAAAAATATCCTTATCAGTTTATCTGTTTCAGGATTACCGGGTATAAACCTGATTCTTTTCCTGATCTACGGATAGATGGTACCGATCTCCTTCACGATCTGGCTATTCTTATTCAGTCGCTTGCAAGCAGCCAGCCCGAAATTGAACCAGTTTATACGGTGGAAGAAGTCAGTAAGCTTTGGAATGTTTCAACTAAGACGATAAGGAGATGGAAAAAGCTTGGGTTAATCGGCTTGAAAATAGTAAGGGGAGGAAAGCGAAAGCTCGGCTACACGAGAAGTGAAATCGAGAGGTTTGTTTCCCGCAATCAAGACAGAGTTGAAAAAGGCGGAAGCTTTTCGCAGCTTTCGAATGAAGAAAAAAACAGAATCATCAAATATGCAAGCAGAATGGCTCGTTTAACCAATGCCAATGTGACCGAGATCAGCCTTCGTATTGCGAGGAAAATTAAACGCTCACCGGAAACGGTAAGGTATACGATCAAAAATCATGATCGTATCAATCCTGTAAAAGCAATGTTTCCTGATTTAACCAATCCTTTGTCTCCCGAGTCGCGACAAAGTATTTTTAACTCTTACTCTCGAGGTGAAACTGTGGATATTCTTGCCAAGCGCTTTCAACGAAACCGAACCTCGATGTACCGAGTGATACATGAAGTAAGGGCACAAAAATTACTCGAACATAATTTAGATTTCATCCCTAATCCGGCATTTGAGGATGCCAACCTTGAATTGGCAATTCTCGCACCAATGCCAGGTGCAGATGAATATGAATCTAAACGCAAATCAATGAAGGTACCCAAGGATGTTCAAACAGAACTTGGAAACCTCTACGAAGTCCCCCTCTTGAACAAGGATCAGGAGCAACACCTTTTCCGCAAGATGAATTATCTGAAATCCAAAGCATCAAAACTACGAAACAGCATTCTTAAAGAAGGGGGGATTTCTCCTGAAGTGGACTTTTCAAAAGTGAAAGTACAAGTTCTTGATGAAATCGAGAACTTGATTTACCAAGCAAATCTGGTGAAAGACTCTTTGATTAACGCCAACATGCGCTTGGTGGTAAATATTGCAAAGCGTCATAGCGGGCAGGTTGAAAACTTTTTCGAACTGATATCTGATGGCAACATGTCATTGATACGCGCAGTAGAGAAGTTTGATTTCGGGCGTGGCTTCAAGTTCAGCACCTATGCTAGCTGGGCAATCATGAAGAATTTTGCCCGAAGCATTCCAACTGAAATCCATCACCGTGAGCGCTTTGTCACAGGTAACGAAGAAGTTTTCAGCATAACAGTGGATGGTCGCACCGATGAAAAAGAACTTTTGGCACAGAAGGAACGCGCCAGCCACAGCGTCAACAGGCTTTTAAATTTCCTTGATCCTAGAGAAAGAGAAATCATCAAGCTTCGTGCAGGCTTAGATGAAAAACAATCTTCCGTAACCTTGGAAGAAATCGGCATGCAGTTTGGAATCACCAAGGAAAGAGTGCGCCAAATTCATGCAAGGTCGATGCGCAAGCTAAGGAATATGGTCGAAGAAAAGCATTTTGAAATGCCCTAATCGGGTGTCAATCCAAAACGAATATAAAAAAGGCAGATGAGTTCATCTGCCTTTTTTTATTTCAACACCAGCAACTCCCATCATATGGGATTATTTTTATGCGCCTCAACGGATTGATCAAATAGCATCTCCAGCGTGGTTTTCTGAAGATGAACTTTTGCACGATCCACAGGAGTGTAATTCATAAGCCGAATAACACCCTTTCCATCCGGAAAAATATCAATCACATTCATGCAACCAGAATCTTGCTCAATCGCATGAATCCCATCGAGTCCCAATCCAAGAAACTTGCAAAGTATCCAGCGATTAACCACACTATGAGCAACCACCAAGGAATTTACCCAAGAAGAATCGTCAAGCAAAGTGCGAAGAGAAAGATTGACACGATTGGTGAAATCTAAAAAAGATTCGCCACCCATAAAGCGAGATTCAAAGGTAAGACCAGGGCCAAGAGCCGATAAAAAGTAACTTTTCCAATGCTCGAAATCAGTACCCGGAAAAGCTTGAATTCCCCCGGGCTGAATTTCACTAAAATCCGGGCACGAAAGAAAACCAGAAGAGCCATTGAACTCCCGCTTACCAACTACCAGATCAAGGGTCTGTTGCGTGCGCAACAAACCACTGAAGACATATTTTTCAAACGAAATAGGGGAGAGAGTCTCACCCAGTGCAGAAGCTTGAGCAATGCCATTATCATTAAGGGGTGCGTGTTGAAATGAAACAGGTTTGCCATCGGAAGAAAAATAACTTACATCACCATGCCTGAGAAGATAAATGCGCCTAAGCATCTGCCCAACCCCAATCAAAAATCATGTAAGGGTAACCGATTCTCCCCTACGGACAGGTTTGACATCTTGAAAACCTAATTTTAATAATTCGGAGGCAAGGGCCTTGGCGGATTCTGGTTCGCCATGAACCAGACGAACATGCCCTGAAGTTTTAGCAATAGGCGAAAGCAATTTATTAAAATCATTCTGATCAGCATGGCCAGAAAAGCCTTTGATTTCGTGAATTTCAGCCCATTTGTTCCAAGACTTCCCATGAAAATAAACCGAGGGTTTCTTTTCAAGAAGCTTAGAGCCCAAAGTGGATGGCGCTTGAAAACTAACAAGTGCAATGCTGGTTCTTGGATCATCAAGATGATTTTTGAGGTGTGAAAGGATTTTCCCGCCCTCGCACATCCCCCCCGAGGCAACGATGATTGCGGGCTTGGGATGAAAGCTTGCGGTCTGAGCTTCTTCCCAAGAATCCAGAATCATGACATTTCCAGATTCTGAGTTCCAATTTACGGAAAGGTATTTATTGTATTTCTTGTAGACCCTGCTGATTTCAACAGCAAGAGGGCTATCAAGAAAAATCGGAAGCCTTGGAATCTTATTTTGGAGCATCCAAGTTTCAAGATAATAAAGAAGCATTTGCGTGCGGCCCAAACTAAAGGCGGGCATTAGAATTTTGCCACCCCTTTTAATGGTATCGCGCATGACGATGTCTAATTTCGCCGCCATCTTATCTTCGTTATCGTGATACTTGCCCCCATAGGTGCTTTCACAAATCAAAAGATCAGCAGCAGGAACTGGGGAAGGGTTAGTATGAAAAGGCAAACCAAAACGCCCAAGATCACCGGTGTAAGTGATTTTAAAAACTTTGTCACCCTTGCCAATCGAAATCTCAGAGATTGCAGACCCAAGCAAATGGCCTGCATCATGAAAGCGGATACTTATGCCATTACGAATCTCTAAGGTTTTGCCGTAATCCAGTGGGACACAGCGATCCAAAATAGAGAAAGTATCGTTTTGGGAGGGTGCAGAACTGTTTTTTGTTTTATTGCGAAACTTAGCTTCTTTTTCCTGAATATTGACAGAGTCTTTAAGAACAACGCCCAGCAAATCCTTACTCGCAGGCGTGCAATAAACCTGTCCTCGAAAGCCTTTTCTAGCAAGCGCGGGTAATTTGCCACAATGATCCGAATGATTATGACTTAGAATAACCGCATCAATGATTTCGGGATCAAACGGAAATTCATCATCTTTGAGTACGGTTTTCTTGTCGCGTTCGAGTCCGCAATCAAGAAGAATATTAAAATCCTTATATTGCAGAAGATGCATGGAACCAGTAACGGTCCCTGCAGCGCCCAGAAAGGTGACTTTGGGGTTTGGTTGATGGGAAAAAATAACGCTCATCTCATATCCATTTCGCCGGGTTGAGTGAGCGTTTCAATAATAAAGTGAACAGTAAAAGAAAGATTAATTAGCTTAATTCCCCAACCCTAAAACGAACAAAGCGGACAAATTTGAGTCCCGCACCGTTCAGAATTTCGCCAACAGTTTTCTTTTCTTCCTTGATAAAAGGTTGATCAAGGAGGACATTTTCAGCAAGCCAAGTTTTAACTTTACCTTCAGCAATTTTTTCAACAATATTTGCAGGTTTTCCAGTGGCAGTAGCTTGCTCACGGGCAATCTCGAATTCGCGATCAATTACCTCTTTGTTAATTTCTTCGCGAGTTGCAACCATGGGATTTTTGGCTGCAATATGCATACAAATATCACGCAAGATTTGCTCATCAGCTTTAGCACCCTCAACCTGAATCAATACGCCAACGGTACCATCATGATGAATATAAGAACCGAAGTGCCCACCTTGAAGCCGAGTAAATTTTGTGGCTTTCATGTTTTCACGAATCAAGCCAACAACATCAGCAATACGATCGTTAACCTTGCGACTAGGATCTTTGTGGAAAGGTTGAGAAACCAAAGCCTCAACACTTTCAGGATTTGAAACCACAACTTGTGCAGCAAGATCATTAGCGAGGGAAACAAAATGTTCACTGTTAATAACAGGACCACTTTCGCAACGAACCTCAATAAGCGAAGCAACTTTAGAAACGGGATCAATATGGAATGCAATTCTGCCTTCAGCAGTCTCACGCTCACCTTTCTTTGCTTGAATCGCAGCATTTTTCTTACGCAAAATACCTACTGCAACTTCAACATCCCCATTGGCTTCAACAAGGGCTTCCTTGCAATCCATCATAGGAGCATTGGTTTTATCACGCAAAGCTTTAACAACACCTGCAGAAATAGCGCTCATACTAATTCACCTAATCATAGATCAAAACTTATGTTCTTAAAAACAAACCCAATTTAATCAACAATGGCTGGGGCGCGTACTGTGCCAGCGGTACCACTAGGCGCAGGCCTTGGCCTTGGTGCAGTTGCCTGCTCCGTTGCCAACGCAGCCCGACCTTCAATTATAGCATCTGCAAGCTTTGCAAGCACCAGTTCCACTGAACGAATGCTATCGTCATTGGCAGGGATTGGCAAATCAACATCGTCTGGATCGCTATCCGTATCAATCAAGGCGACCGTTGCAATTCCCATGCGCTTTGCTTCTTTAATAGCAATGTGTTCGCGCCTAGGATCAACGATAACCAAAGCATCAGGAAGCCTGTTCATCTCGCGAATACCAGACAAGTTTCGTTGAATCTTAGAAAGCTCACGACTTAAATTAGAAATCATTTTTTTGCTGTAGCTACGAATAACGCTAGTTTCAGGAGCTTTATGGATATCAAGCTTGCCAGAATCATTTAGCATAGTCTTGATGTAAGCAACTAAATCAACCTTGGCAGGGTTTTCGTAGGAAGGAAGCCACATTGCTTCGAGTTCTGCCAATCTTTTTAAACGATCGCGAATGGTGCGGTGGTTGGTAAGAGTACCCCCCAACCATCTTTCAGAAACAAAAGGCATACCACAACGGCGTGCTTCCGTTTCGATGGTATCTTTTGCCTGGCGCTTCGTGCCAACAAAAAGAATTTGGCTACCAGAAGCAGAAAGCTTGGTGAGAAAACGGAAGGCACGCAAAAGGCCCCTAACGGTTTCACGCAAGTCGATAATATGGATCAGATTGCGTTTGCCGTAAATGTACGGACGCATCTTAGGGTTCCAACGGCTGGCTCTATGGCCAAAATGTACACCAGCTTCAATAAGATCTTTTACTTGGACAATCGCCACGCAGCACTCTCCCGCTTTTGCAGAAATTTTTGACCAAAGCCGTCCCGGTGCATCTTGCTTGTGATGAATAACCACAGGGAACCGACCATCGATAATCAACAAAGAAGCATTAGCCCTTGCTAAAAGGATAGTTTATTGGAAAACCAAACAGGGGTCAAACTCTATAAGGCAAAATAAATCAAGTTCCTCATGAAAAATGCTGTCTCAAAATTAAGAATTCCTTAATAGTTGCCACAAAGTAGGCCGTAATTGAGCCAAAGCTTTACTTCGATGACTAATTGCATGTTTAACCCGAGAACTTAATTCGCCAAAGGTCCGGTGATACTCCAAAACCAAAAACAAGGGATCGTAACCAAATCCCCCCTCCCCCAAGTATTCAGGAATAATTCTGCCCTGACATTTCCCTTCTGTTAAAACCATGACTTTGCCTTGCGGGTCTGCCAAACAAGCCACGCAAATATAATAAGCATCACGGTTTTCAGCAGGATATTTGCTTAATTCTTGCAAAAGCTTGGTATTGTTGGCAGCATCGCCACCATGCTCACCTGCATAGCGGGCAGAGTGGATACCCGGGGCGCCATTTAAGATCGGTACCACCAAGCCACTATCTTCCGCCAAAACCCATTTGCCAACTTGCAAGGCATAACCCGAAGCTTTTTTAGCTGCATTTTCAGCAAAGCTAGAACCATCTTCCACTACCTCAGAAACCCCCGGAAATGCCGCCAGATCCATGCAATTGAAAGACAAGTCAGCATAGATTTCTTTTATTTCTCTAAGTTTTGATTTATTTTTTGTGCCAATTACTAATTCTGTCATTCTCTGCTCCAAAATTGAAGTTTTATCTAAGCCAACTTTAATGTCCGGTTATTACTTGATCCGATTAAGTAATAAGAGTAAATTACTTCTACCTACCAGATGGAGAAGTCATGATTTCAATTCTCGACTCAAAACCCACCCGCCTATGCGATGGCATCAACCGTCGCAATTGGATAAGTCTAGGAGGTTTAAGCCTTCTAGGGATGGGATTGGGAGACGCAAAAGCCGCAAGTTACAAATTTGCCAAGGAAAGAAAAGCAAAAGCCTGCATCTTTTTATATCTCACGGGCGGCCCGCCCCAACATGAAACCTGGGATCCAAAGCCCGAAGCCCCAGCTGAAATCCGCGGCCCATTTAAACCCATCAGCACAGCGACCCCAGGCTTAAATGTCTGCGAACTGATGCCAAAAACCGCACTTTTAACCAATAAAATCTGTGTTCTGCGATCCATGGTAACCAACGATAACGCCCATTCTTCAAGTGGCTACTCGATGCTAACCGGATTCCCGCATACCCCAATGAACTTTGAAAATGCAAAGCCCGGGGCGCCAAACGATGCCCCGAGTTTCACTGCAATCATTCAAAAAGTGCTAGGTTCAAAAACTAATAAGCCCGAAGCCATCGTAATTCCCGAGCATATCTGGAACGACGGCGGTATCACCTGGCCCGGTCAAGATGCGGGGTATTTAGGCAGGGCTAGCAACCCTTGGCTGTTGCAGTGCCATCCAGAATCTTCAACCTTTCAAATTCCCGGATTGTCTCTACCCGAGGGTATAGACCAAAAAAGATTGACAGAAAGGCTTAAAATCCTTGAATCAGTAAACAACAACCTTGCAAAACAACCAGATGACAAAAACAAAAAACAATTTGAAAACCAAACCAGACAAGCGCTGAATCTGATGAATGGCGAAGCGACTCGCAAAGCCTTTGATTTAAACCTTGAACCAGAATCTGTTCGAGAAAGATACGGAAAAAACCGCTGGGGGCAAAGCGTACTTCTCGCCCGAAGATTAGTGGAATCAGGCGTGCCAATAGTCCAAGTAAACTGGACTCGTTTTAGCAGTGACGCCAAAGGAAGTCCGAGTTGGGACACGCACTCCAAAAATGCCGAAACCTTAAAAACCAATTTAATGCCTGTGATGGATCAATCTTATTCTGCTCTATTAGAAGATCTCGAATATCGCGGATTATTGAAAGATACCTTAGTGGTTTGGACAGGGGAATTTGGCCGTACTCCAAAACATAATAGCAATGCAGGCAGAGACCACTGGGGCCATGTGTTTTCAGGGGCCTTGGCAGGGGGCGGAATCAAAGGGGGCCAAATTATAGGTGCCTCCGACAAAACAGGCGCTTATGTAAAAGATCAGCCTATCAGGCCACAAGATTTGCATGCCACCATCTATAACCAAATGGGAATTGCACCCGATACCGAAATTCACGATATTCAGGGCCGACCCATGCCCATTTGCAGGGGCCAGATCATCAAAAATGTGATGTAAAGAATATTCACTTTTTAAGAATTACGCGGTTGCCTTCCACTACAGGGATGTAACGATTTCCCTGATCGGGACTTTCACCCGACTATATCAATCGCCTTCACAGGCGCACAAATGCCAATCTCCTGATTGGTAAGGTTAAAAATGCCAATCAGGAGATTGGCGATCCCGGGATTAAACATCTTTAAGCGGTGTAGCAAACGCATGTAAGCAGCCCCCTCTGTTAGCAATCAAGAGGTCGCTGGGCTTAGGGGCGATTTAGTTCCAACTGCGTAAGTCCTACTTTTTGTAAGAATATTCACAAGCCGGCCTATAAGCCGGGTTCTGTATCTCGCCTTAAAAAGGCAAGAAGATAGCCATTTATCTAGGCGAACGGTTACCCGAACGCTCGAGCGACCTACCCGAAGGTCAAACGGACCGGACCAGTCCTTCCTTCTTATTTGGCCTTGCTCCCGGTGGGGTTTGCCGAGCCAGCCTGTCGCCAGGCTGCTGGTGGGCTCTTACATTAAGGAATTTGCATTCCCCCGCCATTTCACCCTTACCCTTTTGGGGCGGTATCTTTCTGTTGCACTTTCCCTACCCTTACGCAACATGCGATGAAGCATATTACTTCGGACGGTGGGAGTTACCCACCACCGTGTCCTGTGGAGCCCGGACTTTCCTCTCCCACTTTTTTCAAAGCAGCAGCGACTATCCAGCCAGCTTGTGAATAATTCCAGTATACTGCTAATGGAGGGCGGGTTATACGAATTGCAAATTAAACAATGATTTACTGGTAAATAGAGATGACCTCAAATCCACTTACGCCTTCTTGGAAAAACCTTGATATCCCTGCCCATGCCCAAAGGGCAATCATCTCAATCGGTAACTTTGATGGGGTGCACGAAGGCCACAAAAACCTGATTACTCAAATGAAAACCTTGGGGAACACGATTTCCCAAATCCCTACCGCCATAGTTGCTATTACCTTTTACCCCCACCCTCTTTTAATTTTAAAGCCCGGCATCAATCTGAGTTTTTTAAGCACACTCGAACAAAAGAAAAAACTTTTGCACGCTGCGGGTGCAGACTTCGTGGCGGTATTAAAAACAGATGACGGCTTGCTAGAACTACAAGCAGAAGAATTTTTTGAAAAAATAATTGTAAAGACATTCGAAGCCCAAGGAATCGTTGAAGGGCCGGATTTCCACTATGGCAAAAACCGAGGGGGTAATATGACTACGCTCAAGGAATTGTGCCTGAAGAAAAACATCCTGAGCACAATTGCCACACCATTTCTGATCGATAACGAATTAGTATCCAGCAGCAGGGTTCGCAAAGCTATCCAAACTGGGGATATGCTTCAGGCAAGAAAACTTTTAGGACGAAATTATTCGATTGAAGGAAAAGTCGTTTCAGGTGCAAAAAGAGGCCGTACCATTGGTTTCCCAACCGCCAACCTCGAAAACATTCAAACCCTTTTGCCGATGAATGGAGTGTATGCAGCCATTTGTACTATTGGGAACAAAACCCATGCAACCGCTGTAAATATAGGGCCAAACCCCACATTTTCCGAGTCCTCGCAAAAAATTGAAGCCCATTTGCTCGACTTCGAAGGGAATTTGTATGATCACACCCTAGAAATTCATTTTTTAAAAAAAATCCGAGACATCAAAACTTTTGAAGATAAAACTGGCTTGATTGAGCAATTGGGGTTGGATGTTAAACAAACCCGTAATCTTGCGCTTACCTATCAATCCGATTTTTACTGATACCCAAAACCATTCCTAATTATTAAAATATCGATATCACACTTAATGAAACGAGATGATTAATGGAACACAATAACCTCTTAGAAGCTTGCAAAATAGCCATTTTAGAGCATGTTGAGCCATCGTTGCAAATGGATGGCGGCAGAATTGAAGTGGCGGGATTGGACGGCAAAATTCTGCAAGTTCGCTTGTTGGGAACTTGCGGTTCATGCCCTAGTGCGGTTCGGGCGGTGCTTTTTGGAATCGAAGAGGAACTTCGGAAACATCTGCCTGAAATTGATTTTGTTGAGGCTATTCCTTAAAATATTAAATCTTTCTCTTTCCAATTCCCCAACTACCATGGTAAATTCTATAATACCCTAACAAACAACCTAGATTGTTTTGATAAGGTCTGGTTTTAACACTGTAATTTCGTTGGTTTTTCGCTCCGGCGCAACCAGCATCATTAGTTTTTTTTGGAGAAATAGGTATCAACGAGCGTCCTAACCCCCCCTCACAGGCTCCCCAAGACCGGGGCCTTCGTATGAACGAACAAATACGCATCTCCCCAGTTCGTGTTATTGGTGCCAACGGTGAATTCCTTGGAGTTATTCCGACTTTTCAAGCCCTTGACTTAGCTCGAGAGGCAGAATTAGATCTCGTTGAGGTTAATCCCAACGAAAGGCCACCTGTTTGTAAAATCTTGGATTACGGCAAGTTTCGTTATCAACAATCGTTGAAAAACAACAAAACCAAGGTCCACCAACAGAAAATAAAAGAATTGCGAGTCAGGCCCAAGACTGGTGACCACGATATTGAAACAAAAATCAATCAAGCTCGTAAGTTTTTAGAGCATAAAGACAAAGTACAGGTAAATGTGATATTCAAGGGCCGGGAATTGCAACATATTGAAGAAGGTAAGCGAATTATTGATTTAATCTTAGAAAAGCTGCAAGAATTTGCCAAAGTTGAAAAGCCTCCATCCATGGAAGGCAAGAAAATGACCGCTATGCTTGCACCAAAAAAAGATTAATTCTCGATTCTGGTTTGCCCCCAGACCCCTATTTCCCTATACCATCTTTTCCTGCAATTTGTGAATGGTTTATAACTTTATCCCATTTGCAGGCTTTGATTAGTGTTATTGATGCTTTGTATGCATGATTTGATGAATTTTCAGGTAACTTAGTTTCCATAAAGACACGGAAGGGTAATTCAGATGCCCAAGTTAAAGACTCATAAAGGCTCGAAGAAGCGATTTCGCGTTACAGCCAATGGTAAGCTTAAGCGGCACAAGGCTGGCAAGAAGCATCTTCTAGGCCACAAGACTAGCAAACGAAAAAGGCAGCTTCGCGGTACTGTAATTGATACCGGAAGATTGGCCAAAAAGTACATTCGGTTAATGGGCGGGAAATCTTAATTTTGTAGCTGTTTTACTGAAACGCTTCTATTAAATAAGCGTTGGAGATCTGGTAAGCCATGACAAGAGCACGCAGCGGAAAAACTGTTCTTCGCGACCGCAAGCGATTACGAAAATTAACCAAAGGTTATCGTGCCAGTAGGCACAACCTGCAGCGCCAATCCAGAGTAACTCTGATTCGTGCTGGTGTATACGCTTACCGTGATCGTAAGGTGCGTAAGCGCGAATTCCGAAGACTTTGGATTATTCGCGTCAATGCAGCTTGCAGAATGCGTGGCTTGCGCTATAGCCAGTTGATCGCTGGTTTGGTAAATGCTCAAGTAAGCTTAGATCGAAAAACTCTTTCAGAAATCGCAATCCGCGATCCTGAATCGTTCACTATAATTGTTGAGTTGGCTAGAAAGAACCTGCCAGTAGGCCTCAAGTAAGCCTCAGGTTCATTTGTCCCTCTTAATTGAAGCCTTACAATGTCTGACTTGGATTCACTTAAAAACCGCGCCTTGGATCAATTAGGTGCTTGTTGTGATGAATCCACACTAAGAAATTGGAACTCTCTTTATTTTGGTAAAAATGGTGATATGCTCGCTGCCCTTAAAAAGGTTAGCGAGCTACCTCCAGAATCCCGCAAAGAATACGGCCAACAAGCCAATATCGTTAAAGAACAACTTTCCGCCTCCTACGAATCCGCCCTTAAAAACTGCCTCGAACAAGCCATGCTTAAAAGCTTGGAAACCGAGAAGCTGGATATTGGTTTACCCGGCATGATTCCGCACTCTGGAAAGCTGCACCTTGCAACCCAAACCCTGCGCGATATTCAATCCACCTTCGCAGAAATGGGTTTTCAAGTTTTTCGATCACGCGAAATCGAGGAAGATGAATTCAATTTCGGCCTGCTTAACATGCCTCCTCATCACCCTGCACGCGATATGTGGGATACCTTTCATACCACCGACCCTGGTTTGATTTTAAGAACCCATACATCTCCAGGCCAGATTCATGTGATGCGCAAGTTCCATCCTGCCCCGATTAGGGTTATTTTACCGGGCATGTGCTACAGATACGAAGCCATCACCACCCGTAGCGAAATCATGTTTCATCAGGTTGAAGGATTAGTGGTTGGGACCAATGTTTCAATGACTGATTTAATAGGAACCATAACCGCTTTCACTCGAAAAATGTTTGGCGACTCTAGGCAGGTTCGTATTCGATCGAGTTATTTCCCATTTACGGAACCAAGTATCGAAGTGGATATGGATTGCATTGTGTGTAGTGGCAAAGGTTGCCCGCTTTGTAAGAAAACAGGCTGGCTCGAAATCATGGGCGCAGGGATGGTTCACCCCGAAGTTATGAAAAATGGCGGGTACGACCCTGCCAAGTATTCTGGTTTTGCTTTTGGAATGGGGCCAGAACGAATTGCCATGCTTCGACATGCCATTGAAGACATAAGAGAATTCTGGGGCAACGATCTGCGCTTCTTGTCCCAGTTCTGATCTTAGGTATCGGTTGTATTTGTTTTGGTTTTTCATTTTGCAACAACACAACCCGGGTTTTGAATCATGAAAGTTCCGATTCGCTGGCTTAAAGATTATGTAGACTTCGACCTTTCCCTCGAGGCTTTAGTCAACAGACTTGCCCTTGCGGGACTTGAAGTTTCTGGCATCAAACATTGGGGCGTTGCAGCTCCCGAAGGCCTAAGGCTTGGAACAGAAGACCCCTATCCCGTTTGGGATAAAGACAAAATCATCATCGGACTAGTCACCAAGGTGGATAAGCACCCCGATGCAGACAGACTAAAACTTCCCACGGTCGAATATGGTTTGGGGAGATCCATCACCATGGTTACCGGGGCGCCCAATCTTTCTGTGGGTGATTCAGGCCAAAAAGTTATTCTTGCGCTTTCAGGCTCCATACTTTTCGATGGGCATGCCACCCCAAAAGTTTTAAAAGAACTCAAACCTGGAAAAATCAGGGGGATCCCCAGCGATGGCATGGTTTGTTCTGGCTTTGAACTGGGTATCTCAGAAGATCACGATGGCATTATTATTCTTGAAGATGATGCGACTGTAGGAATGCCTCTTGCTGATTATTTTGGTGATTCCATCATTGAAATCGACATACTTCCAAATAAGGCCCGCTGCCTTTCAATGATAGGCATTGCGCGCGAAGTCGCAGCAATGACTGGGGGCAAATTAAAGCCCTACGAACACAAAACAAATGCCTTTGGCCCCGCTATCACTGGCAAGGTTAATGTCACCATACAAGATACCTCTGCATGCAATCGTTATACTGCATCCCTTATCGAGAACATTAAAGTTGCTCAATCCCCTGCATTTTTAAAACGAAGATTACAACAGTCTGGAATGAGGCCCATCAACAATATTGTTGATATCACCAACTATGTAATGCTTGAACAGGGCCAACCGTTGCACGCCTTTGATTACGATACCCTCTGTTTAAGAGCAAAAGGAAAAACTCCTGAGATCGTTATCCGTTTTGCAACCAAGGGTGAAAAACTCAAGACTTTAGACGGCCAAGATCGCGAACTAACACCTGAAACTTTGATCATCGCAGACATGCTTGGCCCCATTGCAATCGCAGGTTTAATGGGGGGGGCCGAAACCGAAGTAACAGAATCCACCACGCGGGTCATGCTCGAAAGTGCAAACTTTGATTTTCTTGCAATTCGCAAAGCAATGAAATCGTTGGGGCTTCCCAGCGAAGCGGCGACCCGCTTTAGCAAAGGCATTCACCCAGATCAAGTAATCGGCGGTGCCAACAGGGCACTGCAATTAATGCAAGAATATGCAAACGGCCTGCCCGCAGAAGGTAGGATCGATTGTTATCCTTCCCCCAAACCCTTGCAGGTCATTGATTTTTCCCTTGCAGAAGCCAAGCGCATTCTTGGGATCGCAATCCCTTTGGAAGAATGCACCAAGCTTTTAACTTCGCTCGAGTTTAAAGTTGAAAAGATAAGCAATGAAATGCTTCGGGTGACTGCACCAACCCATCGGCTTGATATACAAGTGGGAGTCGCAGATCTTCTTGAAGATATTGCTCGGTTGTACGGCTACGATAAATTTCCGGGAACCAGCCTTTCAGAGCAATTGCCTCCGGTTTTGATCGATCCTGAACTTGATTTTGAACGCAAAGTAAAAGACTCACTCGTACACCTTGGTCTGCAAGAAACAATTGCTTACTCGCTGACATCACCCGAAGCAGAATCTGCTTTTCTTGAATCCGCAAAACCAGCTTATGTAACCCTGCTAAATCCCATCAGTAGCGAACGCACTGTTATGCGCCAAAGCCTGATGGCAAGCATCATCTCGCTGACCCAAGCCAACCTCAAACACACCGAATGCGTTAAGCTTTTCGAAGTGGGCAAGGTATATCAAAAAGTAGAAGGTCAATCATTACCTGCAGAGCCTTACAAAATAGCGATTGCAATTTGTGGGCCGCGAAATAAGCCCTTCTGGAAGGAAGACCCATCGGGAAATAACCCTTTGAATTTTTATGACTTGAAGGGCATTGTCGAGGGCCTAACTTCTGAAATGCATCTGGAAAAGGTTTCTTTCAAACTAGGCAACCACCCTGCCCTTCATCCGGGTAAATCCGCAAGTCTGCTGATACATGACAAAGTAGCAGGTATGTTTGGCGTCTTACATCCTAAGCTGGCATCCACCCTTGGGCTGGGTAATCACGAAATAATTGCTGCAGAATTTGACATGCTAATTTTGGCCTCGGGGCTGCCTGTAAGATATTTATCCAAACCTGTTTCTCGCTTCCCTGCTGCGCTTAGGGATATTGCTGTGGTTGTCGATCAATCCATCACAGGCCAAACCGTTACTGCTGAAATTCAGGCTGCAGGGGGCAATGTTCTTAAAGTTGCAAGGCTATTTGATATTTATCAAGGGGATCGAATTCCCGCAGGCACAAAAAGTCTGGCATTTGCACTTAGTTACCAAGCTGATGATCGTACTCTTAACGACAAAGAAGTTGACAAGCTGCACAAAAAAATTGAAGACCGGCTTAAGCATATGTTGAAAGCCCAAATTCGTGGAAAAGAAGTCTAAGTGATAACCACCAATTTAAAGGGGGTTAACGAATATGAGTTCCCCAGATCCTGAAAAATCAAACCCTGAAGTCAATGTAGGCGACTTCCTGATGTCTCTCATGCGTAGCAAATTGATGGACAAGGTGGAAGTTGTTGTGCTTTATAACAACCTTGATAAAACCATCAGAAGCGAACCCAACCTAATCGCAGAATATTTGGTAAAAGCAGGGAAGATCACCCGATTTCAAGCCGAGCGAATTTTAAAAGGTAAATCTCGTGGCTTGGTAATGAAAGATTACCAAGTGCTTTCGGTTCTGGGCCGGGGCGGAATGAGCACCGTTTACCTCGCTCGAAAAAATGATGATAAATTAAACTTTGTTAGCATGAAAGTACTTCGTAATCTCAAAACCGAAAGGCAAGATAGGCTCATCGCCCGTTTTAAAAGGGAATATTACATCGCCCAGAAACTTGATCATCCCAATGTTGTCAAAGTTTTCAGCCTCGAGGATTTTGCTGGCCTTAACTACATGCTCATCGAATTCATCCAAGGTAAATCTCTCCAAAAAATTATCGATGAATCTGGCGCTATTTCTCAGGATCTTGCAATCAAGTTAATGCGTCATACCCTTACGGCCCTCGCTCATTGCCATCAAATTGGTGTAATTCATCGCGATGTCAAGCCTTCAAACATCATGGTTACGCCTGAAAACCAAGCCAAGTTGTTTGACTTTGGGCTGGCATTTGTCGAAGGTGAAAAAGAGGAAGACCTTAAAATCATCGGAGGCAAAGGGTACATCGTGGGGACCATGGATTACATTGCACCGGAGCAATCCTATAACTCCATCGAAATCGATGGGCGAGCCGACCTTTATAGCCTAGGGTGCACTTTTTATCAGGCATTGACCGGAAAACTCCCTTACCCAGGCTTGGAAAAGAAAGACAAAATAAAAGCTCAACGCAGTAAAGAAAAATCTGAACCCATCACGAATTTCCGCACCGATCTTTCAGATTGGTTTGTGGAATTGGTTGAACGAATGATGAACAAATCCAAAGATAAAAGACCCGACTCGGCCATGACTGTTCTTCTCGAACTCGATCTTATGACACCTCCTCCGCTTCCAGACTGGGTTGATTCTGATTACGATGAAGACTAAAGAAATACCATCCGTTTTGATAACAAAATGTTAAACAGTGCCTTGATTTCGCAATTTAGCGACCCATGGTAATGAATAATTCAAAGGATTTTTACATTTTCTCGGTTTATCGATTGCTGATTGCCTTCTTACAGAATATATTATTAGAACAATTTGGTTAGTTTCTTATCCAGAGTGGCAGAGGGATTAGGCCCGTCGAAGCCACAGCAACCGGTCGAAGCGATTACTCGCAACGATGCTGGTGCTACCTCCTACCCGGGTTTGCCGGGAGAGATAAGAAGTGATGTACTTACTGTACGCCCTTTTTTATCTTTCAGCTTAAATATCCTCCTCTGGAAAAGGCTGCCAATTTTATTGCAGGTTATTGTCCTGCGTATATGGAGGAATGACAAGTGTCTTCCAGTTTTGTAAAAGGCATGAAGTGCCGTTTGTGTGGCAAATTATACCCTGTAAGCCCTGTCAATTTCTGTCAGGACGATTTCGGGCCATTGGAAATCGATTACGATTACGAAGGCTTAAAAGGCGTTCTCACCAAAGAAAAATTGGAAGCCCGCACATTCAACATGTGGCGCTATCAAGAGCTGCTGCCTCTTGAGGGAGAACCCACGGTAGGATTGCATGTGGGTGGCACCCCATTAATTCGAGCAGACCGGCTAGCAAAAGAAATCGGTGTCAAAACTTTATGGATAAAAAATGATGCGGTCAATTCCCCCACGCTTTCTTTCAAGGATCGTGTGGTCGCAGTTGCATTAAGCAAAGCCCGAGAATTTGGCCTGCAAACCGTCGGGTGCGCCTCGACCGGAAATCTCGCCAATAGCGTTGCCGCCAATGCTGCTGCTGCTGGAATGCAATGCTACATCTTTATTCCCTCCGATCTTGAAAAAGCTAAGGTCATGGGCACTACGGTTTATGGTGCCCATGTCATCAAAGTGCGTGGCACCTACGATGAAGTGAACAGGCTTTGCACCCAAGTAGCATTCAAATTTGGCTGGGGATTTGTGAATATCAATCTCCGACCTTTTTATGCTGAAGGCTCGAAATCTATGGGCTTTGAAATTGCAGAACAACTGGGCTGGAGAACTCCCCAGCATGTGGTCAGCCCAATGGCGGGCGGTGCCCTTGTAGGCAAAATCAGCAAGGCCTTCCAAGAATTTTACAAGATCGGCCTTCTTAAACAGGAACCCACCACGAAGTTTTATGGTGCCCAAGCCACGGGCTGCAACCCCATTAGCGGTGCAGTGAAAAACGGCTGGGAATCTCATCGCCCTATTCGTAAGCCAAACACCATTTGCAAATCTCTCGCCATTGGTGACCCAGCTGATGGATATTTTGCGGCCAAGCTTATTCGCGAAAGCGGTGGCTGGGCTGAAGATGTAACCGATGATGAAATCAGAGAGGGCATGCTCTTACTTGCAAAAACCGAAGGTGTGTTTGCTGAAACAGCAGGTGGTGTTACAGTCGCAACCGCCCGCAAATTGGTCGAGCAAGGCCGTATCCCTAAAAATGAAGAAGTCGTTCTCCTCATTACTGGCAACGGCCTTAAAACTCAGGATTCCCTTACAACTCAATTAGGGGAACCGGTTACCATTGGAACCTCGCTTTCTGAGTTCGAAGCCACCATGGAAAATACCCGAGAACCTGTTCTTGCATAATCCTTTGTTATCTGATCTCCTTAAACATGCGGGCTTTTCCGCCGGAAGGTTTTTATGACCGTTAAAATTCAAATTCCCACTCCTCTCCGACCTCATGCGGGCAATCTCGCATCGGTCGAAGTCAGGGCTAATACGGTTGGCGAAGCACTCGGTGAACTTTGTAAACTTCACCCAGCTATGGATCAACGACTCTTCGAAAATGGTCAGTTGCGCAGATTTGTAAACATCTTTATCAATGACGAAGATATGCGATACCTCGAAAACCTTGCCACCCCTGTAAAAGATGGCGACGAAGTAGCAATTATCCCGGCAGTAGCAGGAGGTTAATATGGCAGACATCGAAGACATGGACGAAATGGAAGACATGGACGAGGACAGTATTGAAGTTCCCGAAGGAACTGCAATTTTCCCTGAGATTCCAGATCAAGTTGGAGCAAATCCCCTCCTTCTCAGTCTTCTGCATTTTGTCGTTTTCATCGCTGGTTCGGATGAAAATATTTGTAACCAGCAGGCTGGTGCTGCAATCTTGGATCAAGTTGCAACCTATCTTCAACGCTTAAACGCCAAAGAAGTTGCAAGGCTTAAAGAAGACCTTGCGGTTCTGGCTGCTTTTGCCCGCGAAGAGAAATGGCCCAGCGGAACTGTCGAAGTTCTTGATACTTTCCTTGACGACATGGGTGTAGGAGATGGCGAATGATCGACTTCAAATCCATTGATCGCTACAGCAGGCAAATTCGCTTCCATGGGGTTGGCGAAGAAGGGCAACGCAAGCTCATGGCTTCTAGAGTCACTTTATGTGGCTGTGGTGCCTTGGGTACTGTCCTTGCTAATAACCTTGCTCGCGCCGGGGTTGGCTTTATTCGAGTCGTAGACCGCGATTTTATCGAGCCAAGCAACCTTCAAAGACAAGTGCTTTTCGATGAAAATGATGTCACCGAGAACCTGCCCAAAGCAGAGGCCGCTGCCCGTAAACTTCGCGCCATCAATTCTGCTATCCATATCGAATCAGTAGTTACCGATATCGATCGCACCAACATTGAATCGCTTTGTGAAGATGCAGATCTTTTTCTTGATGGTTCCGATAACTTTGAAATCCGTTACCTCATCAACGATATTGCAGTCAAATATAATAAGCCCTGGGTTTATGGTGGGGTAATTGGCAGCAATGGCATGACCATGACCATTATCCCCAATCAAACTCCGTGCCTTCGTTGTGTTTTTGAAGCTGCACCTTCACCCGGTTCTGCTGATACTTGCGAAACTGCAGGTGTACTAGGCCCTGTCGTTAACATCATCGCAAGCATGCAAGCCACTGAAGCGATCAAGATTCTTTCAGGCAAACCTGAAACCATCAACAAAGAACTCGTTCAAATTGATGTTTGGGAAAACACCTTTCGCAGGGTAAAAATTGCACCCCTCTTAGGCAAGGTTGATTGCCCTTGCTGTAAGCATCGTAAATTCGAATGGCTTGATGGCGAGTTTGGTTCGCAAACCACGAGTTTGTGTGGCAGAAATGCTGTTCAAGTTACCAATCGATCTGCAAATAAGCTTAAATTTGAAGATATGGCTGCTCAACTTAAGACATTGGGCGATGTCAGCTTCAACAAGTTTATGCTTAAATTTAATGCTGAAGACTGTGAGTTCACCGTTTTCCCCGATGGGCGGGCTATTATTAAAGGTACAAACGATGTAGATCGGGCAAAGACGCTTTATGCCCGTTACATCGGACACTAATTTCCATGTTCCGATGAGCCGTATATGATTTATCTTGATAATGCTGCAACGAGTTTTCCCAAGCCTGAATCGGTTTATAAAGCCATGGATCGCTTTGCGCGCGAAGATCTGGCAAACCCAGGGCGTGCTGGCCACAAAATGGCCCTTGCTGCAGAACGCGCTCTTGATGACTGCAGACATCGACTTAATCAGCTTTTTAAGGGCTCTTTACCCGATAGATTTATCTTTACCCTTAATTGCACCGATGCCCTTAATATGGCTTTTAAGGGCCTCCTCAACGACGGCGATCATGTCATCACCACCAACCTTGAACATAACAGCGTTAGTAGGCCACTCCGAACCTTAGAACTTGCTGGTAAAATCTCTCTTACTAAAATTCTCGCTGATCAACACGGGTTCATCGATCCACAAGCGATTAAAAACGCCATCGGCCCTAAAACTAGGCTCATCGCCCTAACACACGCTAGTAATGTTCTTGGCACCATCCAACCTATCGCAGATGTTGGTTCCATTTGCAGAGAAAAAGATATCATCTTCTTGGTTGATGGCGCTCAAACTGCTGGCGTTATCCCCATCGATATTAATGCAAATAAAATCGATCTACTTGCCTGCCCCGGTCACAAATGCCTTTTTGGCCCCACGGGTACCGGCTTCCTTTACACCGGCGAACGGGTTCACCTGCGCACTTGGCGAGATGGGGGCACCGGCGGCGATTCCTCGACCGAAATCCAACCCAAGGAGCTTCCCTATAACCTCGAAGGGGGCACTCCAAATGTTCTCGGCATCGCTGGCCTTGCTGCTGGAATCGAATGGGTTAATCAGCAAGGAATCGCAAACATTCACCACAGGGAAAGCAAACTGGTTGGTAAGCTGCGCAATAGCTTAAAAGAAATTTCTGGTGTTACCGTATTTGGAAGTGATGATTTAACTCGAACCGTGGCAACTGTATCTTTTAAATCTGAAACTCTTGCAGCACCCGAAATTGGCAGCATTCTTGACGAAGCTTTTAATATTGCCGTTCGGCCTGGCCTACACTGTTCCCCATACGCTCATCAATCGATAGGCACCTTCCCCGATGGCGCAGTACGCATCAGCCCTGGGGCCTTTAATACCGAGCAAGATATCGACCAAATTATTGATGCATTAAAAGAGATACTTTCGCTTTAATCATTTTGCGACGGTTTTCCCTTTATTCTTTCAGAGCCGGAAGCGTTAGCGACGGTTTTCCCAGCCCAGATCGTTCCCCCGTAGCTAGGTTCCTTAGGTGATGAAGTAAGCTTGGGCCTTACCGTCGCTAACGCTTCCGGCTCTATTTGCATCCTTACCGTCCCCTTAATTTTGCCAATATCCTTATTCAATAAACTTCTATTACCGCTATGCTGTACAAACCTTTTAACTAGGTTACTATGCTTGGTTGGGTTACGATTACTAAGATTGACTTCTAGCACTTGTGGGATGTCCTTTAGTCTATGGCTAAAAAGAATAAATCCAGTGATAAAGCGAAATCCTCTGCCAACACTAAGTTTGGCTACGAAGTCAGGTTCACGCGCCACTCCCCCGAATTCGCCGAGTCTGCGAAACTGGAGCAGGCCATTAAATCAAACCTGAAGGGGTTGGGTTATGGGAGCTAAGAAAAAGCCAACCACACCTGCCGAAGCCACCGCAGATGAGCGCCTCTCCCAGGGCCGCTCCCGTGAGGAAGCCAGATTCACCGCCGCACCACCGATGGCGGGGCTGCCTCCGGCCTACGCCTCCACGCTGGAGGAAATAAAGCGCCACCTCCAGCAATCCCGCCTCCGCACCGTCCTGGCGGCCAATGCCGCGATGGTGTTGGCCTACTGGGATATCGGTCAGGTCATCTTGACCCGCCAGCAATCCGAAGGCTGGGGGACGAAAGTCATAGACCGCCTTTCCGCTGACCTGCGCGAGGCATTCCCCGATATGCAGGGCCTCTCCCCGCGCAATCTCCTGTCCATGAAGCTTTTCGCCCAAGCATTTTCTGCTGGTGCAATTGCGAAACAGCCTGTTTCGCAATTGCCATGGGGACACATTGTGCGCCTCCTGCAGATGGTCAAAGACCCCGCAGCGCGCGCTGTGTATAATTCAAGGAACCATCGCCCATGGATGGAGCCGTAGCATCATGCAGATGCAAATCGAGCGTCAACTCCATCTGCGTCTGGGCAGTGCCCAAAATAATTTTCCGGAGACACTCCCGCCACCGGATTCCGACCTCGCTGCGCAAGTTTTCAAAGACCCCTACCTCTTCGACTTTCTCGGCACCGCCGATCCGCGACAAGAACGCGAGGTCGAGCAGGCATTGGTCGATCACATACAACAATTTCTCTTAGAGCTGGGTGCCGGGTTCGCCTTCGTTGGTCGGCAAGTCCACTTGAAAGTTGGCACTCAGGATTTTTACCTCGATCTACTTTTCTACCACTTGAAACTTAGGCGGTATGTTGTCGTGGAACTCAAAGCCCGCGCCTTCACGCCCGGTGATGTCGGCCAGATCAATTTCTACCTCGCCGCCGTGGACGACCTCTTGCGTCATCCCGATGATCAACCCACCATCGGACTTCTCTTATGCAAAGGGAAAGACAAACTCGTTGTCGAATACGCCCTGCGTGGACTCGACCAATCGATTGCCATCGCCAACTGGCAGACCCAGTTAACAGAGACACTGCCACAGGAACTCAAAGGCAGCCTGCCCACCATCGCTGAAATCGAAGCTGAATTGGCGCATGATATCCCTTCAGACCACGAGAAAGCCCAGCCATGAAAACCTTCGTTCCACAAGCGAATGGCTACGCCCTGCGTAGCTTATTCACCTTAAGACAGACAAAACTCTACGCACCGCGTAGAGTTTTGGTTAAGCTTGTCACGGTGTTACTACGCTCCCGAGATGTGATGGCCGAGTCTGCGAAACTGGAGCAAGCTATCAAAGCAAACTTGAAGGGGCCGGGTTATGGGATGGAGAAACAATAATGTCAACTTTCACGAATCTGCTGTTTCATATCGTGTTCAGCACAAAGTACCGCAAACCAACCATTGAGTTGGCATGGCAGGATCAACTTTACGGCTATGTCGGCGGAATCATTCGCGAAAACAAAGGAACGCCGTTGTGTATGGGGGAGCCAGCGATCATGTCCATTTGCTGGCAAAGCTCAGTCCAACGATTACGGTTTCAGACATGCTTCGATTGATCAAAACGAATTCATCAAAAATGGTCAATGAGAATGTCCGGACTCGCATCCCATTTCAATGGCAGGCAGGTTACGCCGCGTTTTCGGTTAGTGAATCGCAGCACGATCCTGTGCAAACATACATCCTGAATCAGGAAGAACATCACCGGAAGACAACCTTCACAAGATGAGTTCATCGAACTCCTGCAAAGACACCCCATCACATATGACCCGAAATATGTGTTCGAGCAGGAGATCATTGAATGATGATTTTCAGTTCCTCAGCCGCAACGCGGCGGCAAGTTGTAGCCATGGGCGTAAGCCTATGGTTTCGAGACGGCATCTTGCGTTTGAGTCCCGATGGGGCTGACTCGCAGGAGCGAATGACGCAGCTCGCTTCTGCAGGCTCAGCGGCCCGCTTCGGTGGATTCGGATGGTAAGCAGCTCGAACCAAGCTCCAAGGCTAACACCTCTTACAATAAGGGCTTTTACCAAACGGTTACATCATTTCGAAGAAAGCACCCAAACCTTCCAAGCGCCAAGGATATTCTTCGCCAATAACCCTGAGGAATCCAGAGCTTGTTCTGCAGATTTGGCATCGCCATTTTCTTCCGGAATAAACCCTTTCAGAAAATCAGGGAGCTTTGCAGACTGGGGACCAAAAGCAATGAACTCCATCACACTGGCTTGAAGCAAAGGTGCAGCCTCCACATCAGTACCACTCCAAACTTCATTCACAGAAGAAACTTTGCGGGCAATTATCTGTACTTTTCGTCTATCATTTTGCACGGTTTTATTGTTGGCGCCCTGAACCCGCCAATGCACTGCTCGACCAAACCCATCAACCACCCAATCAGGCAATGGGGTCTTTTCCCCTGCCTTGGAACGCAACAAGGCTCCACCCATCTCTTTGTAAGCTTGCAATTCTGAACTACTAAAATCTTTGGGCTTGGTTGGGCCTGAAGCCATATAGGGAACGCCTTCAAGAAGGCCAAATGATCCGTGGTTATCACTGCTGGGCGAGCGTTTTTCAACCCTGCGAACAAAGGCAACAAACTGCTCTCTTTCGGGCAAGATGAAAACCATAAGTTTGCCATTCCAAGGGGTGTTATCTTCCTTATACCCAACGCTTTTTGCAGAATTCTCGTAGTACTTTTCAAGATTGGAAGCGATATCTTTTGATTTTGCTTCAGCAGATTTAGGCAGCATCAGAATAATTTTGTTTGATTCAAAAACCGAAGCAGGGCCAGCATTCAGCTTGTCCCAAACACTTTGAGCGATCTCCTTGGTTGCTTCAGGCTTTTTTGTGGCATCTTGCGCCAAACCCATGCACGAAACTCCAAAACCGAGAACTACTATCGTTAAAAATCTCATGCTTGCCTCGTAGTAATTGATTAAATGTTCCAATTGGCTTTGTCTTAATTACCTAAATGATGATAAATTAATACTAGGCGTTTGAACATCTTTTTCCCTGAAGGATTCTCACAATGAAACCAGCCATGCTTTTACTCTCCGCCCTTTTGATTTCTTTCCAAGTGGCCTATTCTGTTAATGCACAGGGTTCAGATAGTTCAAAAGTGGTTAAGGTAGAAATTACCAAAGACCCATCCACAACTGCGGAAGAAAAATTCGTCACCATAACTCTTTCTGTTGAAGCAGGGTATCACATTTACGCAAACCCCGTGGTAAACCCAGATTTAGCATCCGTCCAAACTAGCGTTAGTATCAAAGCAGAAGGCAAATCGATCCCAATAAAAGTAGAATACCCCATGGGTAAACTTATCAAAGATGATGTAGTAGGTGATTATGCAACCTACGAAGGAACCATAAAAATCAAATTACGAGTAGCAGTTCCTAAAAATCAAACCTCCCCTCTGGATGTTGTCGTAAAATATCAAGCTTGTTCTAAAAAATCTTGCCTAGCCCCTGCAGTTGCTACCTTGCAACTTCCCTAATTCAATAACTGGACTTGTCATGAATTTGCGAAATGTCTGCGTACTGATTGCGTTATTATTTTTACTTCAACCAGCTTTGGGCGAAGAAAAAAGCAAACCCAATCGGCTTGCAAAAGAAGCAAGCCCATACCTCAGGCAACATGCACATAACCCTGTTGATTGGTATCCTTGGGGGGAAGAGGCGTTTAAAAAAGCACGGGAAGAAAAAAAACTCGTGTTCCTTTCCATTGGCTACAGTGCATGCCACTGGTGCCATGTAATGGAAAAGGAATCTTTTTCAAACGAGGTAATCGCAAAGATTCTGAACCAGAATTTTGTATGCATCAAGGTTGATCGAGAGGAAAGGCCAGATATCGATCATGCCTATTTAACTTCGCTGAATGTATTGGGGCAAAGAGGCGGGTGGCCTTTATCGATGTTTCTTTTGCCTGATGCAAAGCCTTTTTTTGGTGGCACTTATTGGCCTCCTTTCGACAAGGAAGTTCAGGGTCAGAGTATGCGCGGATTTAAATCCGTGTTGGAAGGTATTCTTAATCTTTACAAAACTGAACAGAAAAATATTGAAGAGCAAGCCGATAAGTTAGCCACTTCAACACGAAGAGTCCTAATTGGTGAAACTATTGGGTTGGCCCTGATTCCGCTTGATAAAGCCTTGGTAAATGCATCAGTTGAAGCAGTTCAAGAAGGATTTGATCCTAAATATGGCGGGTTTGGATCTCAAGCTAGGAATTTCCAAGGGCCGAAATTCCCCACGCCTTGCTATCTCAAACTTTTGCAGCGCGAACAAAGCAATGATGCCACAGGCAATATTAAATCCATTGTTTCCTTCACCCTGGATCAAATGGCTTTGGGCGGAATTTTCGATCACCTCGGCGGGGGATTTCACCGCTACACCGTCGAACCATCTTGGACTATTCCTCACTTCGAAAAAATGCTTTACGACAATGCCCAGCTTTGCGAAACTTATTCTAGAGCACTTTTTAACAATAAAAATCCACTCTATGAGCAGGCACTTAAATCCACTTGTGCTTTTATCCTTAGCGAAATGACTTCGCCCGAGGGTGGCTTTTACTCTGCGCTCGATGCGGATAGTGATGGCGAAGAAGGGAAGTTTTATGTCTGGACAGATAAAGAATTATCCGAAGTGATTAAAGAAAAATCGGACCTAAAGCTTTTTAAAACCACCTACGCCAGCGAACCTAATTTCGAAGAAAAATTCTTCATCTTAAGGCGGTCGATGTTGCCCGAGAAACTCGCACTCAGCCAAAAAACATCTCTCGAAAAACTTGAATTTTCGCTTGATTCCTCGCGAAAAAAACTTCTACTCTTAAGAAATAATCGCATCAGGCCATTTTTAGACACCAAGATTCTAACCGGTTGGAATGGTCAGATGATTGCAGGCCTTGCCATGGCTTCTAAAGCCCTTAATGAACCTGCCTACTTAAAAGCTGCGGAGAAGGCTTCTGATTTTATATTAAACAATCTACAGCAGGCGGATGGCAGATTGATGCGAAGTTTTGGCGCGGTGCCCGGGGATAAAGCACAGGCAAAAATCCTCGCTTATCTCGATGATTACGCTTATTTATGCCATGGATTGCTAACAATATATGAAATCAATGGCGACAAAAAGCGACTGGCCCAAGCAGTTGAATTGAACGAAAAAATGATTAAGCATCATGGTAAGCAAAATTCAGGTCCCTTCTTTCAGACTTCCGAAGAGCACGAAAAACTTTTTGCCCGTTCGATCGATCAATATGATGGCGCACAACCTTCCGCCAATAGTGTTGCATTAAGCAACTTGGTTAAACTTTCAAAGTATACGCAGGAGCCCAAATACATGAAAGTTGCAGAAGACTCTTTTAAAGGATTGGTAATGCGTTTGAAAATGCAACCTTCATCCTCAACTGCGTTAGCCACAGCCTTGGCAGAGTTTCTTGATGCTCAGCCAAAAAAGTAATTGAATTACGAAGCAGGAAAGTTGTTAAGTTCCAGAAATTCTTTTTTCCAATGATAGTGATCTAATAGACCAATTGGATTTCTATTTAAAATAAAATAAGCAACATAAAGTGCTTCAATGGATGCCAATCCGTTTTCTGGATCGGTTCCAAACTTGGAGGTTCTTGGGTAAGCTGTTTTGTACTGGCTCAAGGATCTTGGAGGAATCGAGGCAAAATATCTTTCCATATTTCCCGCATTTCGCCAACTACCATCTAATAGCAATATTCCTTTGTCATTATCCTCAAGGGAAAGTGGAGGCCCCTCCGCAGAAAGACGAATATAATTGGTTAAGCTTAATGCTTTTTTAAAAGGATAATTCACCAAGATAATGCCAGGCTTTCCCTTTAGCGGTATCACCGAACATTTCTTGGCTTTTTCCTTTACACTACGAACAATAACGGTGTCGGAAAATTCATCCATCGGCCTTTATCCAATAACTTAAAGTTGTAACTATATTCGCCAAAGCCTAACATACTAATTAGTACATGGGATCTTAAAACTAAGAAAGGGAAGAAATGATAGTTGAATTACGCTATTGTTCAAAGTGAAACTACGAACCTCAGGCTGTCAGTTTGACAGCGAAATTGCTGGCTCATTTCAAAATGCAAATTGTTGAAATGATATTAATTCCATCGAGTGGGGGTTGTTTTGAGTTGACGGCAAACGGAAAGCTGCTTTACTCAAAACTAGCGGAGGGGCGGTTCCCCGAGGAAGATTTGATGTTAAAACAAGTTGAAGTTTTAATGAATGAAGTGAAATAAGGAGAGGCATGTTTAGTTTTTTTGGTCGGAAGAAAAGATTGACAGATTACGCATCTTGTGCGGGCTGAGCGGGGAAACTTTCGCCGGGGGGGATTTCGCAGGTTCTGCAAAATGTGCCCCGATCCAAAGACCCGAATTTGCTGGTGGGTACCGAAACACACGATGATGCAGGCGTTTTCAAATTAACAAATGAAATCGCTTTGGTTCAAACCGTGGATTTCTTCCCTCCTGTGGTTGATGATCCGTACTTATATGGCCAGATTGCAGCTGCCAATGCTCTTTCCGATGTATATGCCATGGGTGGCATACCTAAAACCGCTTTGAATCTTGTTGCCTACCCCGATGATGAAGATCCCAAACTAACTTGGTTGGGAAAAATACTGGAAGGTGGCGCAGAAAGATGCATGGCTGCTGGCGCAATTATCGTAGGTGGCCACACCATCAGAGATAAAGAAATTAAATTCGGTCTTTCCGTCACAGGCATTGTTCACCCAGATAAAGTACTTACCAATGCTGGGGCTAAGGCAGGCGATAGACTTGTTCTCACCAAACCATTGGGCACCGGGTTTGTAACCACTGCGCACAAGGCGAATGCCTGCCCAGAAAATCTTTTTAAAGCCGCATGTTTAAGTATGGTACAGCTAAATAAAGTGGGGTCAGATGCACTTCAGCATTTAAACCCACATGGCATGACCGATATCACTGGGTATGGTTTTGCAGGCCATGCATTAGAAATGGCACTAGGAAGTAACACGACGCTTGCATTTGAATTACAAAAACTCCCACGCTTCGCGGGGATTGAAGCCTTGATTTCCAAGCGCTTTTTCACCCGTGCCAGCAAAACCAATCGCGAATATATTCTCCCCCACCTTCGCATCGAAGGCAGTCCTGATAAGGTCTCTATGGAACTGGCTTTAGATGCCCAAACCTCGGGCGGATTGCTGGTTAGCCTGCCTAAAGAAGAAGTGCCTTTATTTATAAAAGCAGCACTAGCCAATGGTGCGATTTGTGCGGTTGAGGTTGGCGAAGTGCAAACTAAAGGATCACACCACCTTGTTTTTAAACCCTAATTTGAAGGGGGTGCCTTAAGCCTTTTTAATACGGTTGTGGCAGTTTCCCGCATTTCTTTTGCTGTATCCTTGGTCAGGCTTTCCACCTTTTTTACAACTTCATCATCCGAAAGTTCAGGCCCCCAGCGCCCCAAAGTTTCTACAGCAGCAAGCCTAACTTCCAAGGCGGAATCATTAACACATGCAAGAACTGCGGCCTGTACTACTTTAAAATCTTTTTGCAACTTGCCCCCAATGTTTCCTAAGGAATGCAAAATGATAGATCGGACTGCGGCATCACGATCTTTAAGGGCAAGCACCATCGATTTCCAGGCAGGATAAGCAAAACTTTCTTGACTATCAAGTGTAATTGATAATGCAATTTTCAAGTCTTTCGGAGTGCCCTCATCCATCAACAGCAATCCCAATTTCTCTGCAATATCCTTGCCCGCCACGCCACCCATCATTGAAATTGCATTGGCAGCGGGAAGCCGCAACTCCAAGGGCATTTTTGCATCTTGCACCGTTTGCAACAATGCAGGAATTGATGCAACATCTTTTAAATTGCCCAGCGCCAGGAACGCAAACGATTTTGATATGATGTCTGCAGTGGGGTCAATTGCGAGTATTCGCAGATCAGGTGCAGCGCCTTTGGCTTCGGGCCCCAACCTTCGCAACGCATCCGCCGCAGCAACCCTTAAGCCAGTATCTTTTTGTTTAATAGACAATATCAAAATGGGGATTGCAGGTGCTGATTCAGGCACCATTTTGCCTAGTGAAGACGCTGCGATTTCTTTTACTCTTGTCGATTTATCTTTTTCTAGTGCTTCCTTTAGGGCTTCTGCTGCATACTGCCTAGTTGAGGGCGACTTAGTTTTTTCCGCCATCTTTAGCGCCACTCGCGTCAAGGATAACGCTGCAGTTTCTCGCAACTTTTCTTCTGGATCATTTTTTAAAACTAGCACCATTGCAGGGAGAATTCTTCTATCCAAAGAGTTTGCCATCAACTCTAGGGCTATCAACCCTGCCCTTCGTGTTCGAGATGATTTTTCTTTTTCCGAATCAGAAAGCTTACTGTAGTCGGAATCGACTTTCAGAAGGGATTCCCATTCGGAAAATTTTTTGCCCTGAAATACTGGTTCCTCTTGAAAAGCCCTTAGAGGATGGCAAAGTAATGCCAAGGTAAACAGCATAATCGCAGGCATTATCAGATTAAATTGCTTGGGAACTGACATTTTAGGTCTCCCTATATTAAAGGCCTTTGAAAATCTTCTCCTAGGAACTCTTTAACTTCGTGCACTCTATCATAACTATATGCTTGACTTAACCATAGTTTCTAAATAAGAATTGATGGTTGATACTCATTTTTCGAGTATCATTGCCCAAGATAGGCGTCTTGGGCTTTTTCTTGTGTCTTTTTACTTGTGTCTTTTTTTTCATGGGGCTACCCCCTTTCCTTTTTAAAATATGGTGAATTAGTATGCCTTGCACCTGTGTTGTTGGTCTTCAATGGGGTGATGAGGCCAAAGGCAAAGTCGTCGATGTCCTTACCGATCATCACGATATCGTTGTCCGTTATAATGGTGGCCCCAATGCTGGCCATACCGTTATGACTGGAAATAAAACTTTCAAGCTTTCAATTCTGCCCACGGGTGTAATCCGGCCCAAGGTAATATCGATCATAGGAAATGGCGTGGTAATCAACCCCACGCGGTTGCGAGAAGAAATTTCACAACTTCTTAAAAATGAAATTGATATTGGTTCAAGGTTAGTTATTAGCGATCGGGCCCATGTTATTTTCCCGTACCATGTTGAACAAGAAAAAATTACAGAATCAAAGCAGGGGCAAGGGATTGGAACTACAGGCAGGGGCATTGGGCCTTGTTACCAGGATAAAGTTGGCCGAGTACACGCAATTCGAACAGGCGAACTCACCCAGCATGCACATTTAAAAGAGCGCCTTGATACTATTGTTGATTTTAAAAACACGCTCTTGCGCAGTTTCAATCATGATGCTGTTCAATTTGATGCTGCAAAGCTTGCTGATGAATTTCATGAACATGGTAATTTTTTGAAACCACACCTTACCAACACGGTCACTTTGCTTCATCAAGAATTTAAAGCTGGCAAAAACATTTTATTTGAAGGTGCCCAAGGTAGCCTCTTGGATGTTGATCATGGAAGTTTCCCCTTTGTTACAAGCTCCAATAGCATCACCGCAGGCATTGGCTCGGGTTCAGGCTTGCCTTCAAGATATGTAACCAAGGTTATTGGTATCCTTAAAGCCTACACCACCCGCGTGGGCAAAGGCCCCTTCCCTACAGAACTAGATGATGGCCCAGATGGCTTGGGCGAACGGATCCGGAAAATCGGCAAGGAATTTGGCACCGTTACAGGTAGGCCCAGACGCTGTGGCTGGTTTGATGCCGTTGCTGCAAGGCATTCCTCCATGATTAATGGCGTGGATGAAATTTGCGTCATGCTTTTGGATGTGCTTGCTGGGTTTTCAGAATTAAAAATTGCAACTGCTTACGAACTGGATGGCAATCACATCACCTATTTCCCTACAGATGCACGAGAACTTGAGCGTTGCAAACCCATTTACGAGACTCTTAAGGGTTGGAATGAGCCACTGACAGCAGCATCAAAACTTTCTGATTTACCTACCGCTGCAAGAAAATATGCTGATAGAATCGGTGATATTCTTGAGCTACCTGTTAAACTAATATCAGTAGGCCCTGAAAGGTCTCAGACGATATTCACTGGTCGAGTTTAAAACGATTTTAGTTGCGGGAGTTATTCTTTGCCTAAGTCCCAGACTTTTGAAAAAACATCAAATACCGAGTCCCCTCTGGGCGGGCTCGATCCTTCTAGGCTACCCGCACACATTGCAATTATTATGGATGGTAATGGAAGATGGGCAAAACTCAAAGGGCTACCAAGGGTTGAAGGCCATGCACAGGGAATGCAAACTGTCCGAGCAATTGTTGAAGAATGTTCACGCATCGGCATTCACCAACTCACCCTTTTTTGTTTCAGCAGCGAGAACTGGAAAAGACCACAGCCTGAGCTTGATTTTCTCATGCAGCTTTTAGAATGTTATCTGGTTCAAGAAAGACCACTCCTTTTAGAAAAGAATATACGGTTCACCACCATTGGCAGAAAAAAAATGCTGCCTAGCACTGTTCAGCATGAAATTGATGAAATGATCAAGCTATGCAGAGATAACACGGGCATGGGTTTATGTTTGGCAATCAATTATGGGGGCCGGCAAGAAATCGTTGATGCAGTTCAAAAAATCGCATCACTTGTCAAAGAAGGCTCAATCACGGTCAACAGCATTGATGAATCGGTTATCTCCTCATCTTTAAACACTAGTGGTATGCCCGATCCTGATCTGCTTATTCGCACCGCGGGCGAAATGAGGGTCAGCAATTTTTTACTCTGGCAGATATCCTATGCCGAAATTTGGGTCACCGAAAAACCTTGGCCCGACTTCGATATCACAACCTTAAACGATGCCTTGAATGATTATTGCAAACGAGAAAGGCGCTTCGGAGGCATCAAAAGTTAATGCCTTACATGACACTTTCTTCCAAGCTTGTTTCTCCTTTTTCTGGTATCTATAGACCATGAAGAAAAGAATAATCATTGGTATTTTGCTTATTGTGGTACTGTCTAGCGCATTAGTAGCAGATCTTTTTCTTGCGCCTTGGTACCCCTTTTTACTATTCATCTGTCTGAGCGGTGGCTTTTTAGCTACCAAGGAATTACTTGAATTATTCAAAGATTCTGCCCTGACCCCCAGCAAGAATCTTCTCACCCTAGCTGTTTCGTTAATTCTTATTTCAAATTGGATTCCCCACTTTAATTTACTTCCCCCCACCTATCATTGCTGGCAAATAACCGGGGGCACAGCCATTGCTTTTTACTTCGTTCTTATCTTGATTGAAATGCTTAAATTCCGTTCCCCTGGCCATAGCACTAATAACCTATCTCTCTCTGCTTTTATAATTGTCTATCTTGGGCTTTTACCTAGTTTCTTGATTCAACTCCGATGGATAGGGGCAGAGACAAGCCCATACATTGGTCTTTTTTGTTTGGGTATCACCATCACGGTAACCAAATGTTGCGACATTGGGGCATACTTTACAGGCAAGTTTTTTGGAAAGCATTTAATGACTCCCTTGCTCAGTCCCAAGAAAACTTGGGAAGGGTTTGTAGGGGGCATTTTGTTCTCGGTTGTAATTGCTTTTTTGTGGACTAAATTTTTCCCAAATACACCTCTTTGCTGTGACCTTGCATCAATTGCTTTTGGCGTTATCATTGGGCTAGGTGGGGTTTTTGCAGACCTTGTCGAAAGCCTTATCAAAAGAGATCTCAGTACTAAAGATGCCTCTCAAGTAATCCCAGGCTTTGGTGGCATTCTAGATCTGCTTGATTCTCTTTTAATAATCGGACCAATCGCCTGGCTTTTCTTCCTTAATTAACTCCGGAACTCTGAATGATAGACTTAGCCATTCCACTGGACAGCAGAGAAGAATCCGTTCTCCTTTCGGGCAACCGGGACCAATTTCTAAAGGAAATCAGGCAGGCCTTGGATATGCAGGTTTTAGGCAGGGGCGACCAACTTCTTTTCAAAGGCACCCAAGAACAAATCGACCAAGCAGCAAGAATTATTTCTCGCATGCGCGAAAGCCTTAGGCATGAGGGGTCGCTCTCTTTGGAAGAAGTCAGAACCATCATTGAAGTTGTACATTCAGGGGGCGATCGTATCAGCGCGGGATTCAGCCCTGAAAAACTCCCAGATTCTGTAGGAAAATTTCTGCGGCCCAGAACTGATGGCCAAGCCATTTATGTTAAAGCAATGCTCGATAATGATCTTACTGTTTGTGTTGGGCCGGCAGGTACTGGTAAAACTTGGCTGGCAGTTGCAATGGCAGTCAGTAATTTAAGGCAGGGCTTGATCAAGAAAATTGTTCTTGTTAGGCCTGCGGTCGAAGCGGGTGAACGACTTGGATTTCTCCCAGGTGATATTGCTGCAAAGGTTAACCCTTACCTACGGCCTCTTTTCGATGCCCTTAATGATATGATGGATCCCGATCAAGTTAAACGATATGTAGAAAATGATATCATCGAAATCGCTCCCCTCGCTTATATGCGGGGCCGCACCCTCAACCAAGCTGTCATCATCATGGATGAAGCCCAAAACACCACTGTTTCCCAAATGAAAATGTTTCTTACCAGAATGGGTTACGGCTCGAAAGTTATTGTCACCGGAGATATTACCCAAGTCGACTTACCCCCACACACCAAAAGTGGCTTAACAGATGCCTTGAATCGTTTGAAAAATATTGATAGAATTAAAATAATACATTTGGGGGAGGCAGACATTGTGCGCAATCCACTTGTGCAAAAAATCTTAAATGCCTATGACGAGGATAAACGCAAGTATGATGGTGAATAATGTACAACCACCACAGAATTTTAAAATCTATCTGAAAGCATGATGCTACAAGAGCCAAACCAAAATAAGCAAGAAGACCAAGTAAGCAAAGGCAGCACTTTACCGCCTTTGCTTTTTGATTCATTCAAGACTGTTACTCTTGAAGACCTTGATAAATTGAAACTGCTTGGCCGGTTTGACTCAAAGTTTGTTTTTCACAGATCCAAGCTTGAAACTATTATTAGCCAGATGGCTGCCGACTATCATATCCTTAAAATAAAACACCAAACTGTTTTTCATTACGAAAGTACCTACCTCGATACGGATGATTTCAAGCTTTACTTGATGCACCATAATGGCAAACCTGAAAGAATCAAAGTTCGCTGGCGCAAGTATACAGACATCCAGAAAATTTTCTTCGAAATAAAATGCAAAACTTCCAGAAAGAAAACTGAAAAGATTCGTACTGAAGAACCCGCAGTTCTATCTGAGTTAAACCAAGTGCAAAGTGCACTCATTGCATCACTTGGTTACCAAGATTATTGCTTGAAACCAAAAATCACCATTTCCTATGATCGCATTACAATGGCATCCAAGTCAGAAAACATCAAAGTAACGCTTGACATGAATATTAGATTTGCAAATATGGTGGAGGTAAAAGAGCTTCCCCTGCTAGTTGTTGCAGAGGTTAAAAGCAGGCGCTTAAATCCCAAATGCTTTTTTATTGATACCATCAAAAAGCTTGGCATCAGGCAAGGTTCATTCAGTAAATATGCAACAGGGACTGCAATCCTTGAATTGGTGAAACACAATGCCTTTAAACCCGAACTCTTACTTGTTACGAAAATAAATAATGAACGAATTGCTACTTGATAAACCAGAACTAGCCTCCACCGTCTTTTTTGGGGGCTCGCGTCTGGCAGAATTTGGATTCCGTTTCGCCCTCAACGCTCTTGTAATTTTCCTGCTCGTCAGGATCATTTATTACCCTAGGCACAGAAACAGGGATTTTCTTTTTTCCTTCTTTCTTTTCAATGTAATCAATTTCATAATCTGCTACCTTCTGAGTAGTGCCACCATCAAGATAGGCTTTGCGTTTGGCTTATTTGCAATATTTTCCATCATCCGCTATCGTTCGGTTTCTGTCCCTATCCGTGAAATGGCTTATCTTCTTACAAGCGTCACGATAGGAATATTAAATGCGCTTTCGAGTCTCGACACGGGGTTACCCGAACTGCTTATTTCCAATGGCGTGCTCCTGCTTTTAACTTTTGTTTTGGATCGTAAGGTAACGCTGCCTCACGAAAATAGTCAGATGGTCATTTATGAAAAAATCGAATTGATCAAACCAGAAAACCGAAGCCAGTTGATTGAAGATCTGAAGCAAAGAACAGGTTTGCCAATCCACCGTATAGAAATTGGCAGAATTGATTTAATGCGGGACAGCACTAAGATTCGTATTTTTTACCTTTCGCAGGAAAGCCAAACCTCTTCCTTCGATTCCGACGGGGATGATGACTAACAAGTTTAATTTGTTTTTAGTCCCCTACACGAATATCACCTTCCAAAATAAGGTTTTATTTAATCTGCCTCAGCTTTTTAGAATACCCCCTCGAATACTATTTCGTTTCCAAAGCAGGAACTTTTTTGGGGGCAAAAAAGGAATAAATCACAGGTAGAATGAAAAGTGTTAATGCACTACTGCTTATGACACCACCAATCACAACGCTGGCAAGGGGCCTTTGAACCTCTGCACCAACACCATCGCTAAAAGCCATTGGAATAAAACCAAATCCTGCTACTAATGCGGTCATTAGAACAGCACGAAGGCGGGTGACTCCTGCGTTTTCTATAGCTTGCAATAAAGCCATTCCCTCGGCTCTTAACTGCCTAATAAAAGTAACAAGGAGCATTCCATTTAAGACTCCAAGCCCAAAAAGAGCTATAAATCCAACTGCTGCGGAAATGGAAAAGGGCATCTGGCGAAACCAAAGTGCAGCTACGCCACCTATACACGCAAGGGGTACCGACGAAAAAACTATCAAGGTATCGGTCATATTTCTGTAGGTGAGATAGAGAAGAAAAATAATCAATAAAAGAGAAATGGGAACGATGACTGCAAGTCTGGATTTTGCAGCGGCAAGTTGCTCAAATTGCCCCCCCCCCCCATTCCACTCGGTATCTGCTTGTGGGAAAATTCACTTTTGTTTTTATTTGCTTCTGGGCTTCCGTTACAAAACTTCCTATATCACGATTACGAACATTACATTGGATGGTAATTCTACGCTGCCCCCACTCCCTAGATATCCTTGAAGGGCCACGAATTTCTTGTATATCTGCAATTCCTGCAAGAGGGATTTTTTCACCACTCGCAGCCGTAACAATCAAAGAACCAATAGCCTCGGGCCTGGTCTTAAGGCTATCAGGAAACTTTGCAACTAAAGGAAATCGCTGCTCGCCCTCGAGTATTTCGCCCAAAGGTTGGCTACCCAAAGTTTCGATATGCTGCAATACAGTTTTTGCAGCAAGACCATGAATTGCAAGCTGTTCTTGCTTCAATTTAATCTGCAACACAGGCTGCCCGCTTACGGGTTCTACAAGTACATCCTCGGCACCTTGAATGCTTTTTAATATTTGTTCTACCTGCTCTGCTTTCTTCTTTAGGATTTCGAAATTATCGCCAAAAATTTTGACAGCAACATCGGCACGCACTCCGGATATCATCTCATTCATGCGCTGTTCGATAGGTTGGGTAAACGAATATTCTTGGCCAATCAATGGCTTAATTAATTCATCTACAAGGCCTATTAATTCTTCTTGGGTCTTGGCTTTAGTCCATTTCTCGCGGGGATTAAGAGTAATAAAAAAGTCGGTTTCCTCAGGCCCCATAGGGTCGGTTGCAACTTCGGGCGAACCCAACCTGCTCCAAACTCGCTTTACTTCATCAGGAAATGCTGCCAGAACCATTTTTTCTAGCTTGGTGTTATAGCGCACTGCTTCTTGAATGCTTGTGCCTACGGGCCGGAAAATATTTATTACAATCGCACCCTCAGAAAGTTTCGGAATAAATTCCGAGCCCAACGATCTGGCCATCATAATTGCCACCATGCTGACACCCACCACCATCAAAATCGCAGCAATGCGGAATCTTAAAACCAATTTCAATACAGGTTTATAGATCCATACTGCAATTCGAACCACAAAAGGTTCTGAATGACTCATTTTTTTCGGCAAAAGAAGCGAGGCAAGTGCGGGAATCAAAGTCAGCGACAATATTAATGAACCAACAAGTGCAAAAACAACAGTAAGTGCCATCGGTCTGAAAAGTTTGCCTTCAACGCCCTCGAGTGTCAAAATTGGAAGATAAACAATGATAATAATTAACTCACCAAAAAGGGTAGGCATCCGCACTTCCATTGCAGCTTCGTAAATTAGCTCGAGTCGATTACGCTTTTCTGCACCTTCCTCGCCCAATCTTCGCATCAGGTGTTCTACTAAAACAACTGAACTATCCACAACCATCCCAAAATCAATCGCACCCAAGCTTAAAAGACTACCTGCGATTCCAAACGCCATCATCCCATTGAATGCAAAAAACATCGAAAACGGAATTGCAGTTGCAACCACAATCCCGGCCCTCAGGTTGCCCAGAAAAATAAAAAGAATGGCTATTACCAACAGGCCACCTTCAAACAAATTACTCCGTACTGTACCTATCACTTTGTCGACCAACTCGGTGCGATCATAGGCAATTTCCATTTTTATATCTTTGGGAAGGCTAGCCTTTATGGTTTCATATTTTTCCTTAAGGCGGTGGGTGACGGTGTTGCTGCTTTCCCCGATCAACATAAAACCTAGGCCCATTACGCTTTCACCTTTGCCCATGTAACTGATTGCCCCCAACCTAAAATCATTGCCAATCATTACAACAGCAACATCTGAAACCTGAATTGGAATATCTTTTTTGATGCCCACAACGATATTGCGAATTTGATCCAAGGTTGTGGTTCGGGCAATTCCCTGAATGATTAGGGTTTCCGTTCCCCGGTTGATGCTACTTCCCCCGGCATTCATATTGGTGGCTTTGATTGCATCAACTACTTGCTCAAAAGAAATGTCGTAAGTAATCAATCTATCAGGGTCAATGCGTATCTGGTATTGTTTTTTTTCTCCACCCCAGGCATTGATTTCTGCAACCCCAGGAACTTTTCGCAGGTTGGGCTTAACAACCCAATCAAAAAAGGTTCGCACCTCTGTCAAAGAGGTTTCAGGGGAAGATGGTTGAACCATAAAATGAAGAACTTCACCCAAACCAGTGGCAACAGGGCCTAGGGTTGGTTTTACAACCCCTGCAGGTAAAACTGCATTATTAATGCGTTCGGTGACTTGCTGGCGGGCAAAATAAATGTTCGTGCCCTCCTCGAAGGTTACCGTCACTTGGGATAATCCAAATTTTGATAATGATCTCAGTTGGTTGAGTTTTGGCATCCCATTGATTTCCTGCTCGATGGGAAAGGTCACCTGCCTTTCCACTTCTTCAGCAGCAAGGCCGGTGGCATAGGTGTTGATTTGCACTTGAACAGGGGTGGTATCAGGGAACGCATCGATGGTTAGGGAGGGCAACATCCAAAGCGAAAAAGCTGCAAATGCCAACATTCCCAAAACAACATAAATTCTGAATCGGAGCGAAAGCCTAAGAATTGCATCAATCATTTTTATAAGCCTGCTTTAATTGAATTACTGCACATCTAATTTGGTGAGAAGTTCTGCGCGCAGCATATTGGAACCTGTAAAGACAACAGTCTCGCCCACAAAAAGACCTTTGGTGATTTGTATTTTATCGCCCTTGCGAATCCCTAGTTCCACCGATCTCGCCTGAAACGAAAGGGCATTCAGCCGAACAAAAACAAAAGGTTTATTATTGATGTACTGGATACAGAGATCTGGAATAGATATCGCATTCTCTTGTTTCCCTACTTGAATATCACCTTTTCCAAAAGTATTTGGCCGTACTTTTCCATCAGGATTGGCAAAAGAAGCCCTTACCTTGACCGTGTGGGTTTTATCATCAAGTTCAGGCGAAACCCAATCTATTTTTCCTGTGATGATTTGATCTTCAACAAGCTCTGCCTTAAATCGAAAGTCTTGGCCAACTTTCACCAATTGAACTGCCTCCAGTGGAAGATTGAACATAAGCACAAGTTTGGAGGCATCTGCAAGAACACACTGGGCATCTGCTGGCCCAACATTTTCACCCAGGCCTTTAATCACTGTGATAATTTGGCCATCGAAAGGGGCTTTTAGGGGAAGCAGATTAGCAGAAAGAGAACCTTTGTACTCTTTGATAATGGATTCTGGGATACCGATTTCACAAATTTTTTTAAAGATATCCACATCGGAAAGATTTTTATAATCTGCTAAATTAATTGCAAACCCCAAGTTGATCAGCGCCTGTAAATCAGCAAGTAACTTGATTTCGATTTCCCTGAAAGACATTTCCAATTCTCGGATTTGCCTTTCGGGGAGGACTGCCGCTGCCAACTGGCCTCTTTCCAACAATTTTTTTCGATTATCTTTCAAAACTAGGGATTGCATAAAATCTGTTTTGGCTTTGCCTACATCCGGAGAATCAATGAGTGCGATCATTTCGCCTTTTAAAACTTTGTCTCCCTGTTTTTTCAAAATCCGGTAAACAACACCGGGTGCCTTGGAACTAATGCTTCCCTTTCTTAGAGAATCAAATTCGATGTACCCTGTACCAGAAATGGTCTGAATAAGCGTTTGCGAGGTAAGCGTAAGGAATTCCAGTTCGGAAAGATCTAACACTTCCTTATTGGGGGCAGAAAGAATTGCTTTTTCATAAGGGTTTTTCTTTTCTAACCCACCTACCACCTTCCAAAGAGAAGTATCGGTTTCTTTTGCTTCTTCCTGACTTTTCGATTCTGCACTTCCGGGAAATTTAAAAGTCCATTCCGTAGTTGCACCCCAATACCCAACAACCCCGCACTCACCAAGAAGGTAGGGATCGATTCCGCAAGAAAATACATCACTACTAATGTCTTGCTTTTTTTTACTATAATTTCGGGTTCCATTTTTACATCCGATTGGAGATCGCTTTAATTTCCTCAAACTCTGATGATACCTCTTTATTGCATAATAATAAATATGGGCTTGCAAAATTTAAAGCTTTGATTCAAGCCCAGCGAGGCGACCCCAGAATCATCAAAACCCCAATCTCTCAAGGTAAAAGCTCACGATTCTGGCTGGTTCAATGCTATTGATGCCTGTAAACTTGGTTGGGTTGCATGTCATCTTGGCGTAGGGCGAGACAAAGTAGATGCAAGTGTTGGAATTATTTTACATCGCAAGCATTCCTGCAAAGTGCATAAAGGGGATATCATCATGAAGATCAGACATAGGAATGGCAAAGGATTAGAAAAAGCATCAGAATTGTGCCATCATGCCTTAGTGATTGAAGAACCATCGCAAAAAGAAAATGAGTTGATACTTGAAGAAATTCTTAAATCTATGTTATTAATGAATTAATAGAATTCAGAGAAACCCATGAAAACCCCCGCAGACCTTTTATCTTCAGAAATGAATGCCAGAGAACAGGCCTATGCGCCTTATTCCGGATTCAAGGTTGGTGCGTCTCTGCGGGGTTCTGGTGGAGAAATGTTTTCCGGATGCAATGTTGAAAATGCAAGCTCCGAGCTTACTATTTGTGCAGAGTGCGCCACGGTTTTTCCTTCAGTTACTGCAGGGATTCGAACTTTCATACAAATGATTGTTGCAGATTCAGTTGCGCTGTGCCCCCCTTGCGGAGCTTGTAGGCAAGCCCTTTTCGAGTTCGCATCAAGCCTTGAAATCTGGGCTGTTAATCTTTTAGGCGAGATGAAATTCTATCGTTTGTGCGATTTGCTTTCCGAGGCATTCGGGGTAGACTTTATCCCACGATCAAACCTAAAGCAACGGAGTTAGCCTGATGCCTCCAGCTTCCTCTCAACTTCACTACCACTTCGATTTCCCCTCGGGAAATTTGAACAACAAGCGAACTATTGCTGTCTGGCTTCCGCCAAATTACAACCCTGATTCAACTTATCCCGTGCTTTACCTTCACGATGGCCAAAACATGTTTGACAAGCGTCATGCAGCCTATGGCGCAATCTGGGAGGCAGATAAAACTGCAGAGCGCCTGATCCGTCAGGGCTTTCTTAGACCCCTAATCCTAGTGGGCATTGATAACAATCTTCAGCGCGAAGAAGAATACACATTGCAGCGTGATCCGAGAGAGAAGCGCGGTGGAAATGCAAGAAATTATGGTAAATTCCTGACCGAAGAACTTAAGCCTTTCATCGATTCGCACTATCAAACAAAGGCCGGGCCAGAAAATTGTGGCGTAGCAGGTTCTTCATTAGGCGGGCTAGTTTCTCTCACCTTGGCACTCGATTACCCCGAAGTTTTTGGCCTATGTGGCGCAATTTCGGCTTCTCTCTGGTGGGCCAACCAAAAATCTCTTTATGATGTTCTAGCCCAAGCCACTCGACTATCCGACTCCAGAATTTGGTTTGATATGGGTACAGAAGAGGGCAAATACCCAGGTTGCATCAACCCCCCTTTCACTCTTACCCGCTTATTAGCAAGCAGGCTTGAACAAATTGGCTTGCTTCCAGGATGGAACTACTACTATCAGGAAATCGTTGGCGGGCAGCATCACGAAAACGATTGGCGCGATCGTTTCGACCGGATTCTTCTTTTCCTATTTGGGAAACCCGAAGCAGCATCAAAAAGCATCTCTTAGAATTTTCTCCAGATCTTCCACCGAAGTGGTTCTAGGATTAACTCTTAAAATTCTTTGTATCGAATGCGATTTGACTGCAAATTCGTGCAACTGATTTTCTTTTACACCGATCTTACTAAGTTTGTCGGGAATACCTATTTCACTACGCAACTTTTCGACTGCTTCGATTGCTTTATGCGCTGCAGCATCTTCATCTAACCCCTCTGTGCTTGCCCCAAGCCAATTTGCAATCAAGGCAAATTCCTTCTTTCTTGCAGGCAGGTTGAACTTCATCACATAAGGAAGCAGCAAACCATTGCCTTCACCATGCGAACAATGCACTGCGCCACCTATGGGATACTCCAAGGCATGAACAGCAGCAACGCCCACATTGGAAAAAGCCAACCCACCAATAGTTGCAGCCAAAGCCATGCCCTCTCGGGCTTCGAGGTCATTGCCATCAAGAACAGCACGCTTAAGAAATTGGCCACAAAGTTTGATGGCTTTTTCAGCAACCATATCACCAAAGAAATGTCTGCCTTGATAAACAGAGCGCTGGCCTGTGGGAAGCGGAAAGACCTCGTTATCGACCGCGGTAAATGCTTCAATGGCATGGGTAAGGGCATCGATGCCACTATCTGCGGTGACTTTTTTCGGGCATGAAACAGACATTTGCGGGTCAACAATTGCGATGCGAGGGCGAAGATAATTGCTAAGCGAGCCAAGTTTTAGCTGGGTGGAAGGGTCGGTAAAAACATCCGCTCCAGAAACTTCAGATCCTGTACCTGCAGTGGTCGGGACGCAGATCAAAGGAAGTATTGGCCCCGGCAAACGATCATCTCCAACATAATCAAGAGGGCTGCCCCCATGTGCCAAAACTTTGGCAACAATCTTTGCCATATCCATATTACTTCCACCACCAACACCAAATACACCATCGGGGCCAAAAGCTCTGGCAGCTTCAATGGCTTTCAAAACCGCTGGAAGCGTCGGCTCGGGTTCACCGCCATCAAATATTTCAACGCTAATACCTGCGTTTTTCAAAGGCGTAATAACCTTCTGTGCAATTCCAAAGTTAAGCAAGGTTTTATCAGTTAGAAGAAAAATCCGCTTAAGACCCATGCGCGAGGAAAGCTCTCCTGCCTCATTCACTGCGCCCCAGCCAAACACCAATTCTCCTGCGCCATGAAATCTCCATACAGTTCTCATATTTTCTCCTTTTAAGGCAGAAGTAAAAATGTCATTGTGATTATATATTATCTTCAACCCAAGAAGAAAATCACAAAGATCGGACAAATTATCATGAACAATCCAATTCGAATAGGAATCATCACGGTGTCTGATCGTGCCAGCCTCGGGGTTTATGAAGACCTAGGTGGCCCTGCAATCAGCAACCTTTTAAATGAAATCCTCTCATGCAACTTTGAAACCATTGCAAAAATTATCCCTGATGAACAGCCTGTAATCGAGTCAACACTCAAAGAGTTATGTGATGTCGAAAAATGCTGCCTAGTCGTGACAACAGGTGGAACCGGCCCCGCAAAACGAGATGTTACCCCAGAAGCAACAGAAGTTGTATGCGACAAAATTCTCGATGGGTTTGGCGAACAAATGCGCGCGATCTCTCTTAAGATTGTGCCAACTGCCATACTTTCAAGGCAGATCGCAGGCATCCGAGGTAGCACCCTTATCATCAATCTTCCAGGAAAGCCCTCTGCGATTCGCGATTGTCTGCTTGCGGTTTTCCCAGCGGTCCCATACTGCATCGATTTGATTGATGGGCCTTTTCTTACCACTCATGAAAGCATCGTACTGGCTTTCCGACCCAAAAAAAAATAGGCGACCCTATGCACATCGATCTGAATTGCGATCTGGGCGAAGGCATTGGCAATGATTTCGAGCTATTGCCTTTGGTCACTTCCATCAACATCGCCTGTTGCAGGCATGCTGGTTCCCCCGATCGGGTTTTAGAATTACTGAAGCATGCCAAAAACCACAAAATCAATGTGGGCGTTCATCCCGGGTTCAATGACCCCGAAAATTTCGGCCGCCTCGAATCCAACCTATCTGAACACCAAATATTTGCAGAGTGCCTTTTTCAAGTCGGTGCATTAATCGCACTTGCTGATTTCGCCTCTATCAAACTTTCACACCTAAAGCCTCATGGCGCACTTTATCATCAGGCATCTAAAAGTAAAACTCTTGCAGACAAAATCATCTCTATTGCAGAGCGCCACCATCTGGCAGTTCTTGGCCCGCCAGATTCTGAACTGCAACATTCCTCCAAAGGTAAAGTCCACTTTATCCCCGAAGGATTTGCAGATAGACAATACCTAGCCAACGGCAATCTCGTACCACGAAACCTGCCCAACGCTTTTATTCACGACCCTGTTGCCGCTGCATTACAAGCCCAAAAGCTTTTGCAAACTGCTGGCATTCGCACTCTGTGCATTCATGGCGATCAACCGGATGCTGTTGATTTCGTTCAAAAACTACGATGCCAACTTGAAATTATCGGGCTTGAAATCAGGGCTTTTTCATGACACTTTCTGTTATTGAATCTGGTTTACACACCCTTGTAGTTGACCAAGGCAGATTTGGATCAAGGCATCAGGGAATCCCTTGGGGTGGGGCCGCTGATTACAACTCTTATCAGTTGTGCAATGCAATTCTAGGAAATGAAAACAACACCCCAGCTTTGGAATTCAACCTGCTCGGACCAACTTTAAAAGCAAATGCAGATTTGGCCCTTTCCTATATCGGCCCACCCTGCCAACTTCAAATTGATGGCAGAAACTTGAACAACCTAAACACCTTCCCACTTAGGGCGGGTGAAACACTTAAAACAGGAAGTTGCACCATTGGAATTCGTGGCTACCTCGGAATCAAAGGAGGCATTAATGTCAAGAATATCCTTGGTAGCAAATCCTCATTGGAACCCATCAAAGCCAAAGACATTCTTTCATGCGCTGAAGGTTGGTGTATGCGATCGCATCTTCCGGAAGAGTGGCGTTGGGGAAAACCAAAAGGCCCGATCAGGGTGACACATGGTGCGGAGTTTACCTCATTCAAATCCTCAGATTTATTCGATAAAGATTTTCTCGTGGATCAATCTAGCAACCGCATGGGTCTGCGACTTTCGGGCCCCCCTTTACCCACCCCAATGCACGAAATGCTTTCAGAACCAGTTTGCCCGGGTACGATACAAGTCGCACGAGATGGCCAACTATTGGTGCTCGGGGTAGACTGCCAGACAATTGGCGGGTATCCAAGAATTGCACAAGTAATCAGGGCCGATTTGGACATTCTTGGGCAACTCAGGCCGGGTTCCAACATTTCTTTCACCTTGGTAACCGAAGCGGAAGCAGAGAAGTTCTGGTATGACAAACAAAACTTTATTTCCACTATTATTCTGCAACTTCGCACCGCAAGCGGACTTTTTTTGTAGGATATCGTTCATAAGATTCCTGCCTTCGTTTTAAGAAAGGTTTTAACCATGTCCAAAGTTCTTATTGCCCCCTCTCCCCTTGATGGCATTGAAGTTGAATTTGTCAAAGTCCTTAAAGATGCTGGTCATGAACTTGTATACCCAAAAAAAGGCGAACAACTTTCTGAAAATGAATTGATTCATTGGCTCAATGGCGCAACCGCGGTTCTTGCAGGCTCTGAACCCTACAACGAAAAAGTAATCGCTGCTCACCCGCAACTTAGGGTCATCGCCCGAGTTGGCGTGGGATACGATGCGGTAAATTTAAAATCCGCTACCGCAAATAATACCGTGGTTACCATAGCACCAGGAACCAATCAGGGCTCGGTGGCAGAACATGCTTTCTGCCTGATGCTGGCCCTTGCCAAAAAGCTGGTTGTGCAACACAAAGCAATCGAACAGGGTAAATTCCCTCGGGGTACCAATCTTCCCCTTCGTGGTAAAACTTTGGGGCTGGCGGGCCTTGGCCGTACAGGCAAAGCCATGGCTACCAGAGGCCTAGCCTTCGAAATGAAAGTTGTGGCTTACGAGCCATTTCCCGATCATGATTTTTGCAAAAAGCACGATATCCAATTGCTAAGCTGGGAAGAACTTTTAAAGCAATCAGATTTCCTTACGCTGCACCTGCCCTATAGCCAAGAATCGCATCACATCATCAACAAGAACACCTTGGGAATGATGAAGCCCTCAGCATTCTTGATTAATACTTCACGCGGTGGGGTGATCAAAACGGATGACCTTCATGAAGCTTTAAAAACAAAAAAAATCGCAGGCGCTGGACTTGATGTATTTGAAGAAGAACCACCAGGCAAACTACCAATTTTCGAAATGGAAAATGTGGCCCTCACGGCACACATGGCTGGGGTGGATGTTCAATCGCGAGATGACATGGCACTTTCCGCAGCTCATGCAGTGGTAGACATACTTAATGGAAAATGGCCTGCAGAAAAAATAGTAAATCCAGAAGTTAAGAAGTAATTGCTGCATCTAGCTTCAAAATTTGCTTTTGCAACGAATTATTTTGCAACCATCACAATAAAAAGAGTGTGTGTTGCATTTTTTGTAAGCACATTCTAATGGCTATCATTCTGATCAAAACTGAAACTTAAGACTTGTTTGGCCGGGATAAAATCTCAGCAACTCAGAAAACAAGTGAGAAGAACCTCACAATTTCCTGATTTGAAATTTGACGGGGCCCCAAGAACTCTGACCACAAAAATCAAATACTGCTTTTGATCCGAGATTCCCTTTTTTATCTTTGCCCTCGAAGGGTTCAAACACCCTACCCGTCCGCATATTCATATCGAATATGAATTTTTTTACAGCATCAAGATCTTCCGAAACAATGGCAGGCAAAATCCCAAGCAAGGCATTTCTGGAATTCGCAGAAAGTAATTCGCTATCTTTGGAGGCATTCATAATTTCTTTAAATGCATTCACTTCTTCCACGCCATGAACCCCGGGCTTTTCACTCTCGTATTGCAATTCGATCTGCCAATTTTTGGGCCAAAGGAGATTGGAAATCAGTGGGGATATTTTGTCCTCATTGGTTTTACCACCCTCCACGATCAACCCACCATGATCAAAACCATAGAGGCCAATTGCAGATCTGTTGCCCCTTCCCAAAACCGGGCCGAGTTCTTTTGTTGGCATATCAAAACCATTGGCAAGCAGCAGGGATTTCCCAACAGCAAGAGCGAGTTGCGTTCCCGTACCTAGGCCAACATGATGGGGGGCTGAATTTTCAATTATCACTTTGCAGGGTTTGATCGGATGATTATTCTTTTCGCAATAAGCTTGCAACATCCGGGCACATTCTTCAACCCTTTGCACATGCCCACCTTCATAACTCCAAGAGCTTGATATTTCTGTAAGCACGGAAATCCCAGGGTTTGGAATCATCAAGCCTATGCCACCAAACCTGCGCACTGGGAGTGTGAGGTCTCCATTTAGATCATTCCAAAAAGGGATATTATTCGGAGTGAGGTTTAAGAAACCGAAATGCAACCTACTGCCTGTAGTGACACGGACTTTCCCCTGAGAAATACGCTGAAAATCTGAAGCGCCTGGATAGCGCGGGAAGATTGCAGGCGCAAGGGGATCAAATAGGTGGATGGACATATCAAGATTCCGGGCCTGACTTATTGGCTTGGGTTCGCACAAAATGTTCAAGGAGTGAAAATGCCGAGGCTTCCTTTTCTGATCCTGTCTTTTGCACCAAAGTGGATAATTTTGTAAATTCTTTTTCGATTTGTTCGGGCGATAAAAAGGCGGTTCGTGAAGCGAGAATAGCAGCTTCCAAAACGGCAAACATGGCACGGTTAAAACCAAAAAAATCTCTCTGCCTATGAACTTTCACCACTTCGCATTCCAACCTAACCCGATCCTCAGAAGTATCCGCTTTCACCACCTTGAATTCGTAGGCCCTGCAACTTTCGTTAAGAACAAAGCCTTTGACCATGCTTGCAGGCATGTTTGGCGGGGAATCTATCAAACCAATAGCACCCCGGGCAATCAAAGTGACATCATCGGTAACATGAAACACCCCTTCGGGATGCTGGAGTAAATTTTGGCAAGTTTGGGAGGTGGAATACGGGCGCAAAAGCAAATGCGACATGGAAAAATCAACCCGGGGGCCCATAGGAGCCACATGGATTTTTCCTTCTTTGCCGATCGTGGTAACTAGACCTTCTAAAATCATTCCTACAAACCTTAAATTAAAGGTGCACCTTGGTTTTATAGCCCATTGTTTTTATAGTGACTTTGGGCATATAAAGCTTTCAACTGCGGAATACCTCATGGTCGAAAACGCTCCTTACCTGCGACATTTACACGAAAATCTCACTATTGAGGGCTATTCTAGGGCTGCGGTACAGTCTTATTGGCGGGTTCCGGAATTAAAAATGGGCTTCGATTTAGGGGCGCAGCCTTGGGATTTCATGGGCACGCCTAACTGGTGCATCTCCCACACCCATCTCGATCATGTTGCAAGCCTGCCCATTTATGTCGCCCGCAGGCGCATGATGAAAATGGAACCCCCAAATATTTATGTCCCCGCTTATGCGGTAGAAGATTTGCGCAAGCTTCTGTTGGTTTTCCAACGGCTTGATCGTGGCCGTATGAATTGCAACCTCGTTGGTTTAGAAGCGGGCCAAGAATTTGAATTAAGCAGAGATCATGTAGTCTCCACTTTTGCAACCACCCACACGATTCCCTCGCTGGGGTTTATGGTTTGGCAAAGGCGCAACAAGCTAAAAGAAGAATTTCAGGGGCTTTCTGGCGATAAAATTCGTGATTTGAGACTTTCAGGCACACAGGTTACCCAAGAAATTCGCACCCCATTGCTGGCGTACACAGGCGATACCAGCCCTGCAGGATTAGACAATTATCCCCCCGTTTATGAGGCCAAGGTGCTGATTACGGAAATGAGTTTTATTCGGTCTAAACATCGCAGAGAAAAAATTCACAAGTTCGGACACATGCACCTCGATGATTTTGTTGAACGGGCAACCATGTTTAAAAACGAGTTGATTGTGGTCGGGCATCAAAGTACTCGATACTTACGCAGTGAGATTTTAAGGGTATCGGAGCGAAAAATACCTCCAGCGCTATTTAGTAAGATGAAAATCTGGGTTTAACTAGGCATCGGCTTTCGTTATTTACCTTGCCCAATCTGTTTAATTGCCCCAATCTGCATTTTCATTTCAAGGCTAGGGTTGACCTTAAGATCATTCTCGGTTATTCCTGCCCGCCTAATGTATCTTTTAGGCACAGGAATGTTCATCGCTATGCCGTTTCGTATGATTTTGTTTTTTGTTTTTTTGCCCCTTGCAAGTGGCTGCACAAACTTTGGCCAAGCAAAGTTGCAACGCGTGCAGATGCCCATTGCAAATGATAATTGTTCGGTTTCCTTGGATGATGAAAACAAGGATCCATCCAGAATAATTGCAAAAGCAGAGATCATAACAAAAAAAACAACAGAAAAAAAACCTAAGGAGCCCGAATCTCCCAAAGTGCAAAAGGAATTGAATGCTGAAGATCTTCCCCCTGCATTAAAACTTCTATCGCTAAGATCAGAACAGGAAGCAAAGCAGAAATTGGCAGCGGATGCGCCTAAACCTTTAAGTATTCCGCCCCCACCCGAGCCTGAAAATACGAATGCTGAACCAAAAACAATCAAAGAAATGGAACCTTTGCCAATAAAGGCTGAAAAGCCTGCTTTAGAAATGCAAATACCGTTTACAGGCCCAACTTTGGAAGAAGCAAAAACTCCCATTGAAGAAAAAAAACAGCTAGAGCCCAAGCTTATTCCAGAAGTTTTAACTTTGCCCCCCGCAGCATTGGCATTTAAGCAAATCCTTGAAAACAAGCCTGAACTAGCAAGCAAAACTTTAAAAGATGGCACAGTTCCCAATCCGGAGCTTGTCGAATTTCTTTTAACAGCGGCGGGATTGATGTTAAAACATGATGTTTTGGATTTCAAACAAGCCTCACAAGCTTTGGAGTTGGTGGGCAAAGCTCAAGAAAAACTGCGCATGCAGGCGACCCTAAACCTTGAAAACCTTCACTTTTGCAAGGATATTCATGGCTTTGGTTCTTTTGATCCTCTAACTTCCAACTATGGTTTTCAGCAAGGCAAAGGTAATCTATCTGGCGAAAAAATGTTGGTTTATGTTGAGGTCGAAAATGTTCATTGCAGCAAGGATCACGAAGTTTATGAATCCATGCTTTCAAGCAATCTTGAGATTCACGACAGCAATGGCAAGATAATTAGTATGGCTTTCCCCCCACGAATCGACCGCAGCAGGGCCCAAAGGTCTGATTACCACCTTACCTTCCAGTTAAGGGTTCCCCCTAAATTGCAGCCCGGTTTATACACCCTATGGGTTAGTGTTGAAGATACTGCCATTTCAGGTCATCTTCCACGCTCTTGCAAAAAATCAATCGATTTCAAGGTTATTTCTGCCCCGCCCCAAGCAGAAGAGCGCCCGTAGTATCATAATTTAAGCTGCGCTTTTCTGTTTTTTTGCTTCGCATCTCTAAAATCTTCGGATTTACTATTCACCCATTTACTTTTGCAAGTAGCTAATCAGTTGCACACTGATTTTATAATTACAAATGCGCAATATAAAACATTTAGTAAATACAAACAGTTTAGGCAACCGTTTCGCAGCCATCAGGTTTGTCTTTATCGATAGACCTGTTCTAATTCTCCAAATCGGCCCATCTCAACCTACCTGACCTAACCGGATTATTCATCACTTTCCCTTGTCTTATAAGCGTTTTTTTCAAAGTTTGACTTAAGTCTTTCGTTGACTCAACCGGAGATACACCGTAGACTTTGCGCAGTGGAACGCAGTACATCCTAAACGCTTGCCTTGATTTTATTTCAAAACATGGGGCGTTTGGAAATTATAGAAAGCTTTGGAGTGCTTATGGCTCCCCTTAATTTATCTCTTATCACTCAACAACCTACCGAGGGGTTTTATGACTCCAAAGTATTTTCCCCAGAGGCACTTCCGCTTCGCACTTTTTTACCCGTTCATTATGAACCCAACTATGCCTACCCTTTGATTGTTTACTTGCATGCGCATGGTAGCAACGAAGAACAAGTTTTACGCTACGCTCCTCACATGAGCAGACGCAATTATATTTCGATTTCCCTGCGTGGCATGCATACCACCATGGTTAAAAAAAACCCCAAGCACAAAGATGCATACACTTGGGGCCCTGATGGTTCTAGCGATGCAATGGTTGAAGATTACATTTTTAATGCGATCGAAAAAACCCAAGGCTCTTACAACATCAATTTGAACAGGGTTTTTCTTGCTGGTTTCTGTGAAGGTGCAACTTTAGCTTATCGCATGGCTTTCCAGTACCCAGAAAAGTTTGCTGGGATTCTATCGCTTAATGGGCACCTGCCCCGTCATCAAGCACCACTGTGGCGCATTCAGGCCTTGAAGAATCTGCCCGTGTTTATGGGCCATGGTATTGCTAACTCTGTAGTGACTGCACGAACTGCTGAAAAAGACCGCGATAGCATGATTCTTGCGGGCATGAATCCTTTCTGGCGAACTTATGGGACTAACCATCGCATTCACTCTGAGATGCTCAAGGATGCCAACACTTGGATCATGGAAAAGATTCAAAACGATAAAGCAGTGGGCTACAGTTCCTTTTCTGCGTAAGCCCTGTTTTATAAGATAAAGAGGTTTTTATAGGATAAATCGGGCAAGATCTTCTCTTTGCAACACATCTTTCAGCCTATTTTTCACATAGGCTGAATCTATTTTCTGGGTCTTTTCATCCAGATCTGAACCATGAAAGCTAATTTCTCCCACGACCCTTTCCATCACGGCATGCAATCTTCTTGCGCCAATATTTTGGGTTGATGAATTTACTTCAAAAGCTATATCAGCAAGGGCCTCTAAGCCATCCTTGGTGAATTCCAGCGTGATTCCCTCTGTCTTCCGTAATTCAGAATACTGCATTGCGAGTGAGTTTTGGG
>Ga0105051_10000443_pt1 | contig 57731 bp, 47 predicted proteins | sample FRY02_FD_78383 | JGI IMG/M metagenome (GOLD analysis project Ga0105051, IMG submission 78383) | Freshwater microbial communities from Lake Fryxell liftoff mats and glacier meltwater in Antarctica - FRY-02 (megahit assembly) | ecosystem: Environmental > Aquatic > Freshwater > Ice > Glacier... | reverse complement strand
CGCCATGTATCAGCAAAGTCTTTAGTGATAAACAAAGTTAGTTTACCTCTATTAACCAAGGCTGCATTATATCTTGACCAGTTTCTATTCGATTTAACTTTACTTGCCATCTTCAGTTATTTTTTATTATTTGAATTTAGTCAATTCTAACAAATTTTACATAACTATTCTTTAATAATATCTAATTTTTTGATTCATTCAACAACGGGTAAAATCAGCTAATATATTTAATAAAATAGAAGCAAGCAACTCGATAGAATATTTTTCTAACCTTAGAGATACAGATTCTTGTCGGTACCCAAATACACTTCCAAAGCAACCTTTTAAACCATCCAACCGAGTATATATCACATTTGCTCCAGCGTGTGATAAACATAAAAAGACAATTGAATTAATACCAGCTGTTAATCCATCAGAACAAGAACAACCTAAAAACGCATTACCTTCTTCTACGGTTGAAGTTCATACAGATACAGTATATGAATTAACTTTAACAGGCCAAGTTAACTGCTGCAATGATTTGTAATATTATAATACAACCTAAATTACTATATAGATATAAGCAATAATTTGTAGAGAAAAAAGTAGCTTATAGAAGATAAGTATAAAAAGTTTAAGAGAGAATTATATATTGATAAAGTTCGCATAAAATTTTTACTATTTATCTTGGTTTAGCTTTACTCTAACATATTCTATAATTTCTTCTTGTGGAGAGTTTAAATAAAAATGTTGTATATATTTACCTTTTTCATCTATTAAATATACAAATGAAGAATGATCTAGCATATACGACCCAGCATGATTGGGTCCCATATCAACTTTCGCATAATATACTTTGAATTTATCAGCTACTTCTTTAATTTGCTGAGCAGTACCAGTCAGACCAATAAATTTATTATTAAAATGTTTTAAATATTCTTTAAGCATAGCTGAAGTATCACGTTCTGGATCTATAGTAATAAAAACAGGAGTAATATCTATTTTATATTTCTCAAGAACTTTAATTACTTCAGTTATTTTTTGAATAGAAGCAGGGCAAATATCAGGGCAGTAAGTAAAGCCAAAATAAATTAAACTTAACTTCCCATTTAGTCTTTTGCTATTAAAAATTTCGCCTTCCTGATCAATCAATTCAAAATCACCGCCTATTTCAATATTTGGCTCATTATTATAACCTTTACCAGCTAGAGGTTTCTTTGGCGTTTCAATAGATAATAATAGATAAAGGGCTACAACACCTATAAGCAAGCCCATCCCTATTACAATTTTCATAAAGTTATTAGAATGCTGCCTTTTTTCTTCCATTTGATAAATATCTTAAATTTATGTTTATAGCATTTAAAAATCTGAATCTATAACTATGCATTGTATTTATTATAATCAATTATATCAAAAGTAAAAGGTAAATTATCTATAGAGAATATTTGATTGTTTTAGCGTGGCCATCTACTTATTCCTCTTAGTTCGCATATCTTACTAAAATAGTTCAAAGGTTTTTTGTGCTTTGAGAAAGATAGCTATCAATCATTTATCGGAAAAAAGTAGAATAAGGGGTGTTATCTATTCAATATTTGTGCAACTTCTAATGCTGCATAGGTAAAAATACCAGTTGCACCAGCGCGCTTGAAACTTATTAATGATTCTATTAAACTATCTTGCCAATCAAGAGCACCCGCTGCTGCTGCAAACTTTAACATTGCATATTCTCCACTTACTTGATAAGCAAAAATATTAGTATTATAATTATTTGCTGCTTCACGAATAACATCTAAAAACATCATTCCAGGCTTTATTAGTATCATATCCGCGCCTTCTGCAAGGTCGTGCTCAATCTCTAACATCGCTTCTTTAACGTTACGAATATCCATTTGATAGGTTTCTTTAGATAGGTAGTTTTTTTTATTACTATAAACCGCTTCCCTAAATGGCCCATAAAAGCTTGAAGCATATTTTGCAGCGTAAGCTAGAATATTAACATTGATAAAACCACCTGTATCAAGCTCATTACGTATCCCAATAATTCTGCCGTCCATCATATCAGAAGGAGCAACAATATCTACACCGGCTTTTGCCAGCACTAGCGCTTGGTTACATAATGCTTCTACTGTTTTATCATTATCTACATAATCAGCCTCGTTAAGAATACCATCATGGCCGTGAATGGTATAAGGGTCGAGTGCTACATCACATATTATACCAATATTTATTCCAGCGTTTCTAATGTTTCTTACAGCGCGGCATATTAAATTATCGAGATTATAAGCTTCATCAGCCTCATTGCTCTTTAATTCCAGTTCAATGCATGGAAATAGTGCAATTGCTTTAATACCGCTGTCACGAGCTTGCTGGGCGGATAATATTACTTGATCGATTGATAACCTGCATATACCAGGCATTGTTGTAATTTCTTGCCGCACATTATGCCCTTCTACTACAAATAACGGTAATACTAAATCATTTACGCTTAGTCTGGTTTCGGCTAGCAAATCTCTTAGCCAAGGTGTTTTTCGGTTACGTCTTAATCTAACTAATGGATACATATTTAATACTCATTTTAATTATATTGAGCGTGGTAATAAAACTTCTACTTTATAGTTATCCCGGTAATTATTATTTATTTTTGTTTTTGGAATAGGCTCTTTAATATCTTCATCTTCGCTAAGGAATTTTTTCTTCACAGCAGATGGTTTAGGTGATACTGGTAGTTTTTTAGTATTCTTAACTTCCTCCGAAGTTTTTTTCTGTATAGGAGCTTGAAGACTATTAAGTGAAGTTTGATTCGGAATTAACGGTTTTTCATTTGCTAAAGACCCAGCGGAACAATTATATTTTGCTAAATCTTTTTTAGTATCATTTAGCATAGATTTTATTTGCGCTAATTCCTTGCGGATACTAGCCGGATCTTCATTATTATCTCTAACATCATCTTTTACTTTTTTACTTGCATCATTGAGAGACGGATATTTATCATTATAATCCTTTAGACGTTGACTTTTTATACGCCCGGCATCCCTCTCTATCATCTTACGATAAAGCTCACGATTTAACTTAGCAGGGTTACTCCGTTCATTATAAATATTATCATCACTGTCATCATCATCGTCTTCATAATTTTCTTCTATAATATTTTGTTTTGCAGTGTTTATATATTTTTTATTATATAATGGCTTACGTTTACCACCTTCAAAACCCTTATTATCTATCAGTTTATTATTAGCAGATTTTTTAAAATATCCTCTAAATCCATCCGCACAACCCGAAAGGATCAATAACCCTAAAGTTGCTATAATAATTTGCTTTAACATAAATTAATCCGATTTTTCTATATAATTTATTATTAATGGCACAGAATCATCTTTCTTGCAAGCATCTTTAATTATAAGTGGATAAAACCGCCAGAGTAAGTGACCAGAGCTGGCGTGCGTATTATCCCTTCTGATTTTGTTAGCCTACTATTTAGATTCACAATGACGGCTAACGTCTTCCTTCAATAGATCTCTTTCGTAACTAAATATAGTGAAAATATTTTTATGAATTAGGTCCTAAAAAAGCGCAGCGTAGTAAATATACCTGAGCATTTTTTTAGGTTTTAATAACGACAAAATAACTCTTTATATTCAGTTACTAAAGAGATCTAATAACCATTTTATCCACCATATCAGCTAAAAGCTGAGCACCGTCACTTTTTCTTTTTAATAAATTCCTTGATGCTTGTAACAATAAGTCACGGTTTGTAATGAGAATAAAAATTTTAGCAGCTAATTCAGCAGTAGAAATTTTATTTTGCTCAAAACACCACCCTCCTCCACTTTCTTCTATCGCTTTAGCATTATAAAACTGATGATTTTGCGCTGCAGATGGTAATGGAATAAAGATTGTAGGAATAGCTGCATAGGTTATTTCTCCAATAGTTGATGCTCCAGCTCTGGCAATTATTAATTCTTGTTTTTGATATTGCTCTGCCATATCGTGGAAAAATTCTGATAATTTATGAGGGACATTTAAGTCAGAATAAATTTCAGCAATCTGTTTATGATCTTCGTAACGAGCTTGTTGAGTAATATATAATTTTATATTAGGATGCGCTTGCAATAATAATTTTATACTATTTGGTATAATATCCGTAAAGATCTTAGCTCCTTGGCTACCGCCAAAAATAAAAATTCTAAAAGGTGTATTATTAAAGTCATTTTTAATAGGAAGGTTTTTTATGTTTTCTCGAACTATATTACCGGTAAATACTATTTTTTCTTTATCAAGAAAATTAAGATTTTTAATTTCTTTATAAGAAAGCGCTACTTTCGTAGCAAACCTTAGAAAAAATTTATTAACCTTGCCTAAAAAACAATTTTGTTCATGAATTATAATTGGTATTCGAAGTAAAATGCTTGATATTAATGGCGGAAAAGCAGGGTAACCGCCGAAACCAATTATAACTTTTGGCTTTATAGAACGTATTAATATCATCGCTTTAAAAATAGCAATTAATAAAGATATTATAAAATAAATTTTACTTAGCCCGCCTTTGCCAGGAGTTTTTAGATCAATTATATGCGCGGTAAGCGTTAAGTTGTCTGTCAAATATTTTTTACATCGTGGGTCCGTTATAAGATGAACTTTATATCCTTTTTTAACTAGTTCCTCACCAGTAGCGATTGCAGGAAAAAGATGCCCCCCTGTACCGCCGCCTACTACGATAATTGATTTTATTATTGAAGGCATAATAGTCCTTAAAATTAAATTAGTACTAGGAGTGCGAGTGGCGAGCAAGCGCAGCGTACTCTTGTACGTGAGCACGCGCAGTCCCGAAGTACGACGACGTAATAATTAATTTTAAGGACTATTATCATAAATCGATATTTTGGATCTTATACTTAACTAAAGACGTTTTATGCTTAGTAAAACCGAGCAACATACCCATAGCTATCGCTATAGCTAAAGTCGATGATCCGCCATAGCTGATAAATGGTAAGGTCATTCCTTTAGTAGGTAGTAAGTTTAAGGTTACACCGATATTTATGATAGCCTGCAGCCCTAACTGGGCAATAATACCACTTGCAGCTAACTGAGTGAATTTATCTTCTTCATTCATTAATTTAAGCAAAGCTCTAAGGACTATAAAAGCAAATATACCAATAACAATTAAACAAATTATTGCGCCAAATTCTTCGCCTGCAACAGCAAATATGAAGTCAGTATGTGAGTCTGGTAGCACTTGTTTTACCGCACCTTCCCCTGGCCCTCTACCATATAATCCGCCATACTCAAATGCTTTAATAGATTTACTAACCTGATAATTTTCGCTGCTCTCAGGATCTAAAAAGCTATTAATCCGCTTTGTTACATGTGGTAGCCAAAAATATGCTACAGTTACTCCTCCTATTCCCATAAAAGCCGCTAATATGATCCAAAATAACGGCATACCTGCAATAAAAAGCTGAATGCCAAAAACTGCAGTTATCATTACTAGCATACCAAAATCTGGCTGAATAATTAGTAATAAAGCTACAATTAAATATAAGGTGACGCAAATAGAAAAACCAGGGAATTCTCCTTCAAATTTAAGGGATAATATCCATCCCACTACAATTGCAAAGAAAGGTTTTATAAATTCCGATGGTTGCATTGAGAGCCCTAAAATATTAATCCAGCGTGTTGCTCCTTTTATTTCATAACCGTAAAATTTTACTAAAATCAATAGTAATATACTTGCTACAAAGCCCAAAATGGCAAAACGCTTTAACCATTTCTTATCAAAAGACGAAAAAAATACGATCAATACTGAGGCAGCTGCAAGGTAAAATATCTGACGAGAAGAGAAATAATGTTCGTCTAAACCAATTCGGTTAGCTACTGCTGAGCCTGACGTAGTTACTAACATTAAGCTGAAGCAAAATAAGATTAGTAGGGCAATAATCATTTGCTGATCAATACTGCGCCACCATAACTTAATAAAATTATTAGGAGGTGGAGTGTTATGTTTATACATTCTGTAAATCGAATAAAAGAATACTTATAAGCTTACCTTATTTAAGTAAAATAATTTTAAAGCATAGGACAATATTATGCAAGAAACTATGTAATTATAATAGATCTCTTGTGAAATTAAATATAGCAGGCATCTCTCTAAGAATTAGGTTTTAAAAAGCGCAGCATGGTAAATTTATGTGAGCATTTTTTATGTTTTAATGACAACAAAATAGACCATGAGATGAAGTTACAAAAGAAATCTAATTAGCAAATAAAGTGTAATTGAGTTAGTACCGTTAAAGGAATTATGGTTAATATTAAACATGCGGAGGAGGCTTTGCTAGTTGCTGAAAGTAATATGAGCCAGAAGGAATTAATGATTAGGCTGATTATGAATCCTATAACTTAGTAGTGTATAATCGCGTAAACTCCTCACCTCGGTGTTCAAAGCTTTTAAATTGGTCAAAAGAAGCGCAAGTGGGCGCTAATAAAATATTTTTACGTTCTAAAGAAATGTTGATGCAAGCATCATTGAAGGCTAAATTAAAAGCCATCTCTAAATCTTCACATATTACAAAATCTACCTTATCTTTAAGAGTTTTAGCGAATAACTCTTTATCTTGACCAAATAGATATGCTTTTTTTATTTTATTAAATAACGGAGCTAATTCTTCTATTCCGCTTTCTTTAGATACGCCGCCAGCTAACCAGTAAATATTATCAAGAGCTGAAATAGATTTAGACGCTGCATCGCTATTGGTTGCCTTACTATCATTATAAAAATCTATATCTTGAATATTACCAATATACTGCATCCTATGCGGTAGCCCTTGAAACCTACTTATTGCAGCGATTATCTGTTCTGGCGCTACGCCTATTATGCGACTAGCGGCGTAAGATGCTAGGATATTTTCACTGTTATGATTGCCTCGTAGATATTTATTTAGAGGAAGACTAATATTTATTGGTTCAAAAATATTATCATAGATTATATTATCTTGGATCGAAACACCTCTATCAAGGATTTGCTGTGTAGAAAAAGGTACTTTGTTCTCTTTTGTTAGTCTCTCAAAGATTTGCCTAGTAATATCATTATCAACATTAATTATTATCCAAGAATCTTCCTCCATTCGGGCAAAAATTTTCTTTTTTACCTCCGTATAATGCTCCATAGTACCATGACGATCTAAATGATCTGGAGTGATATTAAGCAAAATAGCTATTTTAGCCTTAAAGTTTTTTAGTAAATCTAATTGAAATGAAGATAATTCTAATACGTAACCATTTTTATCTAATTCCATACTTAATGCTGGAATACCAATATTTCCGCCGGCAGGATAGTCAAAGCTGTTAGATTTTAAAATATGACCGGTAATCGCGGTAGTAGTACTTTTGCCATTAGTACCAGTAACCGCAATAAAATTAGCTTGGGGGCTGCTTTCTTCAAATAATAAATCTATATCAGAAGTAATAGGTATATTATGTGATTGAGCTATCTTTACAATTGCATGTGATAATGGAATACCAGGACTAAGTAATAGCCTATCGATATTTAGCCATTTGGGGTCAAGCAGGTCTGCAAGATCGTGACTGCCATACTTAACAGTGAATATTTCTCGGCTACTCTCTTGCTGATCATAACAAACTATTTTTGCTATACCTTTCAGCGATTCATAAGCAGCCATACCGGTTTTCCCTAAACCAAATATACCTATAGTCTTATTTTTTTGCGAATATAGTATAGCCATAATTTATTGTAACGGTAAATATTCAAAATTAAGGCAGTTTTTTTAATTAAAAGTACTATGCCTTAAGGAGATTCATGTTAGGTAATATAGTGAGTAACAACTGTCATTGCATAGCAAATGCTTAGCACTGCAGTGGTTTTGTTATTTACTATTTCCTTTCAAATTCATCAATTAAAGCTTTTTCTCCTTCATTAAAATTTTTTGGCTTAGACATTACTGTTAATTCGTGAGTACCGTTTTCAGGCTCAGGTAATTCATAATGCGGCGGAACTTCTAATGGTTTATTACGCTGCACTCTATATTCATTTGGTCCTGGGGTTACTATACCAATAGTTTCTTTTACTTTTGAATTACAAGCTGTTGTAATACTTAAAGTAGTAAATAGTAAAAAAATTATACGCAAGCTTATTCTCCTTGATTTTTCTTTATTATGCTTTCTGCTGCTGCAGCGATCTTTTCCTTATCATATTCAGCTATTCTCTCTTCTTCAACAATTTTTTTATCTTTATAGTATTCTCGTATTAATAATAGTACTCCTATAGAAATAAAACTGTCAGCTAAGTTAAAAACAGGAAAGCCGTATTCTTCATAATGAAAATAAAGAAAATCGAATACAGCGCCTTGAATAAATCTATCCATTAAATTACCAATAGCTCCACCAATAACAAAACTATACGCAACAAATCCAGTAACGGACTTACCACGCACCATTTGATACCATAAATAGGCTACAATAACTGAGTTTAGTATCATAAACAATATATTGCTATATTGATGATATTGGCGCATTATGCCAAAACTAATACCAAAATTCCAGCTATATACTATATCGAAAAACGATGTTACGGTTATTATTAAATTTTTTTTACCAGGTAGATAACTTATAAACCACCATTTACTCAGTTGATCAATAATTATTAATTTGATGATTATTTTACTGCTTTGACGAATAGTTAGCCATAGTTTATGCAAATTTGGTGAGAGGGCCATGTATACCGATAAAAAAAAATTATGTGAGATGTAATGGTGAGGTAGTAGAAGCATCATCGCATATTGTCGTTGTGGGAGCCAAAAATACAATATAAGCGAATCAATCAGGAATTAGCAGTATAGTATACTTCATGAAATTATTGCGTTTTATTATCGTTCGTTTGCAATGACCATTCCTATATGTTTCCTAAAATTAGTTTACTAATGACGATAACTTCATATTTTCAGCGAATTCTAGTTTATTATCAAGTTTGTTGTTCACTAATTTTATATTATTTTTAAACTGTTTGAATTTTGCTAACTGCTTACCGCTAAGTTCTATACCAGGAGTGGTTTTGATTGACATAGGGTCAACATTCTTACCACTAATTTTAACTTCATAATGTAGATGCGCGCCGGTAGTTCTACCAGTACACCCAACGAAAGCAATCACTTGACCTTGTTTAACTATACTGCCTACTTTGAGGTTTTTAGCAAAATTAGAAGCATGAGCATAAGCAGTAGATAAATTTTGACTATGTTTAATCTGAACAAATTTGCCATATCCTGGTTTCCAGCCCAGCTCGGTTATAACGCCGTTACCAGCAGAATAAATCGGCGTACCGGTTGGCGCTGCAAAATCTACCCCTTTATGCATTTTAGTATACCCTAGCGTTGGATGTTTTCTATTCCCATAATGCGAGGAAATTCTAACCATTTTTACCGGTGTTCTAAGTAAACTTCTTTTAACACTTTTACCATCTTCTGAGAAGAAACTTTGACTGCTTAGAGAGTTATCGTGCGAATATCTATAAATATTATATTCATTGCCTGATAAATTTAATGAAACGTATAATACTCGACCATGATGAGAGAAATCGCCGTCAACAGTTACGAATTTTTCTGTTATCACTGTAACAATATCGCCGTTTTTGATTTGACGCTGGAAGTCTATTTGGTGACTATAAGAATTTATTAATTCAATAATGTTATTACTAGAAAGACCTAACGACTTAAGAGCAGACATGAAGTTTGAATTAATAGTTACAGATGATTTTGCTAACAACTTATTTAAAGCGATAATAGACTTTCTCGCAAAAAACTCATCGCCTTCCCTTGTAATATTAAGAGATTTGGTTTTATCAATTACGATAGTGATTTTATTTAATACCCGTACTTCGGAGGCTAAATCCTCATCCTCTTTTTCAAGAATTTTTATCTCATAATCGAAATTAATTTGCTGTCCTGCTTTTAACGAACCAAATAATGGTTCTTTTTTGCTTTCATCTTTCACTAACTGAATAATTTGTAATATCTCGTTATTAGGAATTTTTTGATTTCGAAGAATTGTTTTGAGCGTATCCCCTTTTTTAACTATAACGAGTTGAGTAATTTCCTCCAACCCTTCATCCTCCAAAGTTTCCGGGAAAGGCGGGGCTACGATAGCAAGCGACATAGTGCTATTAACGTATCTATTTACTGATGATGATACAAAAATCACCAAACCAGTAAATAATAACAATGAGAAATATGTTAAGATATTTCTCAACTTTAAACTAAGTCGAGGGTTAATTGAGATAAAATGCAGGGATTCTTCCATTGAAATCGCTATTATTGCTTATTAAATGATATATTAATGAGGATTATCACTTATCTGTAGGTAGGAGTATTACGCATAGGCGGTATTTTAAGCGGCGCTAAACTCTTTATTCTCAATATTTTTGTATATTATGCAAGTGACAACATGTACGACTTATCTAATATGAAGCATATATAAAAAAATACAACAAAAAAATTATAATTTGATAATGTTTTACAGAAATTTTTATTTTTTATGATTATTGCTTAGTAAAAGCAAATGAAATTTTTTATTAAATACATTGTAATTGCAAGGATCTATTATTTTAGAAATTCCTAACAATGAGTTTTTTTCATCAACTGTTTTCTTACTTCTGAACTTTATTATAAAGATCATAAATTACGCTAGCCGTCGCTTTACTTGCTGAAGGGTAAGGCACTTGTTCACTTTTATTGGCTGAGTCTAAGAGTTTAGTACCTTCAATAATAGAGGCGCGTTTATTTTTAAACTCAGATTGAACATGTTTTTTATGCGTATCATTCATAGTAGAATTAAAGTATATAGAAACGCTACCTAAAGGTAACATTTCGATTGTCTCTGAAATCATAGACGTTGATTCTCCAGGTACAATAATCTTACTCCCTTTATTATATAGTACGGCCCCGAGCATTGCTTTATAATTACTAGGTTTTCCTTTTTGAAAATTAAAAAGCTTAAAAGGCACTTTATTTTGCTCTAAAATTTCCTGGAATTTAGCTGTTACGTTATCCAGCGCGTTATCTTTATTATGAACGTTGAGTTCTTGTTGCTTTCTACAGTCAAATTTGCCAGTACGCGGCCCATTAGTTACTAAGACTGTATAATTTTCCTTTTTAGCAAACTCGCTTACATACTTAGCTAACTGAACCGCCTCATCAGCACTATAACAATGATATTTGCCGTTATTTTCTGGCACATCGCCTGCCAAAATTACTCCTAAATATTTTTTAGCTGGAGGAAAAATTTCCTTAAATTTCTTATAATCTACTTCTATATCGGCGAGCTGCATATTATGGGGAACGCCGGCGGTTGCAACTATTGCTCTATTATTCTTGGTTAATTGTTGTTTAATATTTGGTTCTAAAACATGCGAAGGTAAAACAATAATATCAGCATCTATATTTTGATGAGATAGAGTCCCGTTATCTAGTAATTGATGACTTAAGTGAACAGTTAAAGTTTTCTTAGCAAGTTTAGGATCTTTTTTTAGGGTATTAATAGCCTCGATACCATAATAACCTGCTGAAATTATCAAGCTTAAGTTATTATTTTTAATAATCTTAGTTTTGATAGTTTCAATTTGAGAAATATCAAATTCTTCTGACGACAGGTTAAGATGATTTGCTGCAAAATATTTTTTACTTTCCCTCTCTACGCCTAATAATTGGCTACGATCACCAACAAATTTTTTATCACTAATAATATATAAGTTAATGTTATCAACCGCAAATGCTTGGAGGGTGGTCATAAAGATAGTAATTATTAGGAGGAGGATATGACTAAAATTTATTTTGAATTGCATAAAATAGATCTCATTTTTGTTATGTTGGCATCGCCAATGTAGAAACGTCGTGGTTAGAAGCTACTCTATTAGGAAGCAATCTCATAAGTCAGGGATATATGACATGATGAGATTGCAATGCTTGCTTCAAGTTCGCCTGCCATGACGCGCATGACACCCTTCTACAATGACGTCCTTATTAACCTTCCATCATTTGCTTGCGAGCAACTTTTCTTTTTCTACGCTCAGTTTCTTGGTCTTTACGCACACGTTTTACTGAAGGAGGTTCGTAGAAACGCGACATTTTCATTGAACGGAAAACTAGCTCTCTTTGCATCTTTCTTTTGAGATTTTTAATTGCTTGCTCACCATTCCCTGCATGCACATTTATTAGTATCACTTAAATTACCCCCTTTTCAACGCAATAAAATTTGTTGTATATTTTCCAATTAAATGGAGAATTGCTATACTCACAATATTCCGAGAATTGAATTCGTTATCAACTAGCAAGCACGCGCAGCGTATGTTTAAACGTGAGCATGCGTCCCTACGAAGATAATGAAGAGCAATTCTTGAAATATTGTGAGTATAACTTGAATTACATATGCATTATCTCTATACTAACCTTTTATGTCAAGGCTAAAAAATGGCTATAGAAGAAAAATACCTTGCGTTACGTGCACAATTTATGCAGTCTATATTAAATTTACTGCCTTTTAGGGATTGGAGTGAACAGTTAATTGCTGAAGCGGAAGTAACATGTGGTTTAACATTCGGTTATCATTATATATTATTTCCGCAAGGTTTAAGTGAAATTATCGAGTATTTTGAAGAATGGCAAGATCGCAGGATGCTGGAACTTTTAAATAACCACGAAACGCCTAAGAAAATACGAGAAAAAATTCTTTTGGCTTTAAAAATTAGAATTAAAGAGTGCAGTTCTAAACTAATCCATGTTAAAAATGGTGCATATTTTGCTATGCCTACCAATATTATATTTGCTACAAGATTAGGTTTTCGTACCTGCGATGTTATTTGGCATTATGCAGGTGATAACTCTACAGACCATAACTATTATACTAAACGTAGTCTATTATTATCCGTATATCTATCAGCAGTGATGTACTATATTAATGATGAATCAGAAGATTATGCTAATACAGATAAGTTTGTTGCTGAATCTTTAGACAATATAATAAACATATCATTAAACTTAAAAACTATACTTAAGCCACCTGATATTTCTACTATTCCTATCCTTAGATTATTTTCGTAGTAGTCTCTGTCAAAATGAAATAGTATTGCCTATTAAGTTGACTATTTATCCACGCATAATGCCCACTCAGAGTGCCTAGGGGTAACGCCTAATTATTGTCTTACTTAGAATATTTATAATCCAGCATGAACACTAAGATTTTTTTTAAAATAATTATTCCTTTTGGTGTAATAATTAGCGTACTTTATTTATTTCTTCTTTATTATGGTAATACGAATTACGAAATTGTTACTATTTATCCTGATAAGTCGCCTACAAAAATTAAACCTGTAGAACGAGGGGGAATAATTGTAGCCAATTCAAATAATATAATTTATGAAAACTTTCAATCAAATAAAAAACCTTCTACCTCCTCTATTTTGCAACCAGAGCCTGAAAAACCCCTTAATATCATAGCGAATAAAGCTCGAGACGGCGAAGTAACAGATCCTATAGATGCAATTTTAAGTGGCATAATTGAAAAAGAGTCTAACCAGGGTACTACTGATATTTCAGTTTTTGATAGTCAAGATATAATATTACCAAATATTATTAAGCCTGAAATTATTAAGACAGAAGCGTCTCAAGAGCTTACCGAAACTAATGAATTTATAACTTCAGGAGACTCAGAGCCTAAAGAAGAATTAACGCAAATCAAGCAGGAAACTGCTAGTAAGTTAGGGTTAAATATAGTAAAAATTCCCAAGAAGAATGATAATTCTTACCAAGAAAAATCGCATAATCACTATCAAGGCTTTTACCGCGTCCAATTAGCTTCTGTAAAATCTGAATTAGAGGCTACGCAGGAAGGCGAACGCATTAAAAAAAAATACAGCAAAATTCTAGCAAATGCTATTATATCAGTAAAGAAAGTTCCCTATAATAAAGGAAAATTTTTCTATCTAGTATTGGCTGGAGATTATGATAGTCTAAGTAAAGCCAAAACAATTTGTAAGAAACTAGCAAATAATCAACAAAATTGTATAATTACTAATTATTGATTGAAGTTAGAAGCAGTAAATAATAACTCATGTTGCTAATTAAAAAAATCCGCTAACATACTCTAAATATTTTGAGTAAATGTTAGTGGTTCATATAAAAAATTATTAAGTGAAAAGTTATGTCATTAACGAAGATTGATAGAAATCTACCTAACTATCTTACAATTGCTCGGATAGTTGTTATACCTGTTATTATAATGACCTTTTACTTAGAAAATTCAAAATTTGCTCATAGACTAGGAGCAGTATTATTCATATTAGCTAGCTTTACTGATTTTATTGATGGGTACTTAGCTCGACGATTTAATTTAATATCAAACTTTGGTAAAATGCTAGATCCAATAGCAGATAAATTATTAGTTGGCTGTGTAATAGTTATGTTAGTAAAAAATGGTATTGCTGGAGAAATACCATGTTTATTGATATTAGCTAGGGAATTTTTTGTAGCGGGATTGCGCGAATTTCTAGCACTACTTAAGGTAAGCGTACCCGTATCACGTCTTGCAAAAATAAAAACTTTCCTACAGATGATGGCTTTATCAATGTTAATTCTGGGTTCAAATGCTTCAAATATTGCTTGTTTAGACTTAGTAGGACAAATTACTTTATGGGTTTCTGCGCTCTTGACGGTAGTTACCGGTTACTCATATTTTAAAGCTTGTAGCAAACATTTTTGATGTCACTTGGGTATATATTATAATCGTTTCATAGAATCAAGCACAGTTTCTAAAATCATGCTTGCTGCTATTAAATCATCATTATTATTACGTTCTTTACGCTTTATACCAAATGATTTAAGTAAGCTATTAGCCGCTTTAGAAGTGAGTCTTTCGTCTTGAAGATAAATGGGTAGATCCGTTAATTGGCTAACTTTTTCAGCAAATTTTATTACTGTTTCAGTTTGAGAAGTAGTTTGACCTTGCATATTAATAGGCAGGCCTAAGACTATAGCACAAGCAGAATAAGTTTTTACGTAAGTTAAAATCGCTTGAATTTGACTATTTTGGTTTATCTCATGAATAATTTGTACCGGCATAGCAATGGTGCGTTCTTGGTTTGAAATAGCTATACCTATTTTTTTAGTTCCATAATCAATAGCTAAAATTGAGGAATTAATTGGTAAAAGTTGATAAAATTCTTGCAGAGTTTCTGTGATCATGATAGGTATACCATCTATATTTCAAAAATTGAATTTGTTAACAAGTTGCAAGCGCGCTAATTATAATGATAACAAAAAGCAATGTTTGAAATATAGATAGTATGGATATGATATTCAATATATTTGGTATATGTTAAAATTTATTAAAGGACAAGTGGATAGTAAACTAATTAAATTATCGTTGATATTCGCTTTTATATATTGTTTGCTTTTTAACTCAGTAGTAATTGCTTATAGATTCGATTATTATAAAGTTACACTTCTTAAAGCTATCTTAGAATTAACAAAAGATTTTATTTATATATATATTTTCTCTTTTATTATTTTCTTTGGCCTTTCTATTCATCGATTGATTTTTGTTATTGGCGCTTTATTTTTATTTACTACCTCAGCTATTGCAAGTTATTACCTATATTTTTTCCATATAGCCCCGACCAAAGAAATGATTGGAAGTTTTTTTTCCACTGATCTTAATGAGATATATGAGCTAGTTAGTATTAAATTAATTATATGGTTAATATTTAGTTTATCGGTTTGCATTTATACTATAAAACATTTTACGGTTGTTAATAGCAAACTTTTCGTTACCAATCTATTATCAGCTATATGCTTTTTAATTTTTATCAATAATATTATTGCGCCACAATTTAAAATATTAAATAGCTATTTTCCTATCCAATATTTGCATAACACTTATTTGCACCTAGCTAAATTTACTAAAAAACATGTAAGCCGTGATGATATTAGTTCTAAATTTACCTTTAAGGATAATTCGGATTCAGATATTGTTGGGGTATTAGTAATAGGAGAATCTGCTAGGTTTGATCATTTTGGTATTAATGGATACAATAGAGATACTACCCCTTATTTAACTAAACTAGAGAATATTTTTTCATTTAAAGCTCAGTCTGCCTCTAACCATACTTATATTTCCGTCCCTTCCCTTCTATCTCGACATAATGCAAGTAATTTAGATAGTAGTAATCAAGAAACTAGTTTTTTATCAGTTTTAACTAAGATTGGTTTTAATACTGATTGGGTCGGTACTCAATCTTTAATTAAATACTTAAAGGATGTTAATTTAGGAACAATATATGATGAAGTTCTTTTCTCTATAATACCTGGAGGGTCCGCTTTATTTAAAATGAATGATCATGATGGAATAATGCTACCTTATATCGAGAATATATTAAACTCTATAAATATTAAATCAGCCAAAAAATTTTTAGTTATCCATACTTCAGGTAGCCACTGGAATTATGCTGCTCGCTATCCCGATGAGTTTGAGCAATTTAAACCAAGTTGTAAGTTAATTATTAAGTCTGATCCTTCTGACTGTGATTTGCCCAGTTTAATAAATAACTATGATAACACCATTTTATATACAGATTTTTTTTTATATAGCGTAATTAGTTTATTAAAAAATAGAAATGCTTTTTTAATATACGTCTCTGATCATGGTGAATCTTTGGGAGAAAATGGTCATTATGGACATGGTGGAGCTTTACTCAAAGAACAGACAACTGTGCCATTTATAGTCTGGGTTTCAGATCAGTTTAAAGCTAAGCACTTAGATTTCATAGTTTCAATTAAAAATCATCTAAAAAAAGAAATCTCCCATGATTATGTATTTCATTCTATACTCGATTGTTTAAATATTGAGTCTGAAATAGTAAATAAAAACCTAAGTTTATGTAATAGTAAATTATAAGCTTTCTTGTTTCAATTGATCTCTTGTGTAATTAAATATATCTCCACTATATTTAATTACACAAGAGATCAATTTCTCAAATCTCAATCTAATGGTTTTAATAAATTACCAAATATGCTATATTAGTTCAGTTATACCTAACAAAAATCAAATTTAAATAAAATATAATGTCTAACTACCATACTATATTTGATAAACACCTTACTAAAGTAAAAAACGAAGGCCGGTATCGTGAGTTTGTCAGTATCAAAAGGCAAGCAGATAATTTTCCATTAGCTTGGAACAATGATAGTCAAATAGTTATGTGGTGCATTAACGATTATTTAGGAATGAGTAAACATCCTGCTGTAATTAAAGCTTCTTTAGAAGCTCTTGACGAATTTGGGTTAGGATCAGGCGGCACTCGGAATATTGGCGGTAATAATAGCAAGATAATTGAGCTAGAAAGTGAGTTAGCTAGTTTACATAATAAAGAATCCGCTTTAGTATTTACTTCTGGTTATGTCGCTAACGATACTACTTTAGCAACCTTATCTAAAATAATACCTGATCTAATCTTTTTCTCAGATGAACTAAATCATGCTTCCATCATAGCTGGTATTTCTCATTCTAAAGCTGAAAAACATATATATAGACATATTGATGTTACGCACTTAGAGGAATTATTAAAATCGGTAAATATCAATCAACCAAAGATTATTGTCTTTGAATCTGCTTATTCCATGGATGGTTTATTTTCTCCTATTAAAGATATAATTAAACTGGCAAAACAATATAATGCCTTAACTTTCATTGATGAAGTTCATACTGTCGGATTATATGGTAAACATGGCGCAGGAATTGCAGAAATGCAAGGATGTGGCGATAATATTGATATTATTCAGGGGACGTTGGGTAAGGCATATGGTGCTATTGGTGGCTATATTACTGCAAAACAACAAATTATTGATTCAATAAGATCGTCTGCTCCCGGGTTTATTTTTACTACTTCTCTGCCCCCTATAATTGCTGCTGGTGCTATAGCTAGTATCAAACATTTAAAAGAGTCAAAACTAGAACGGGAAACTCACCAAGAAGTAATAAAAAAGGTTAAGCAATCTTTTGACCAAGCAAAAATTAGGTATTTTAAAAATGATGGCCATATTATACCAATAATTATTGGAGATGCGCTAAAAGCTAAAGAAGCTTCTCAAATGCTATTGAATAAATATGGAATCTATATTCAACATATTAATTTCCCGACTGTAAAACGCGGTACTGAGCGTCTACGTATAATACCTACTCCTAACCATACCGATAAGATGATTAAGCATTTAACTAATTCTCTTGTCGAAGTATTCAGGGCTTTAAATATAGTTATTGTAGACGCCTCTCCTCAACTCCCATTAGAACCAGCTGCATAAACCCCTTTCTTTATAAATGTTAGAAAGGAACGTCTGATTCTACGGAGAAATTTAAGCAGCTCCGCGCGCAAGTAATGGAGAGCAATTCTCCATTACTCTTTGAAATATCTAATTGGCGTTATCACGTACATCAACTTCAACAACTTGCTGAGTTTTATCAGCAAAATGTAAAGTCATAATAAATTTATCACCTGGTTTTAAATGGCGTCTTAGCTCTATAAGCATTATATGTATGCCCCCTGGTTTAAGCTCTATATTGCCCTGAGCAGGAATAACTAACTTATCAACTTTAACCATTTTACTAATGCCGCTTTCATTAACAAAACTATTATGTAACTCAACAGTATTAGCCACATCAGATGTAACATCGGTTATTTGACGCTCTTCGGAAGAATTATTGATAATCTTGAAATACGCAGCTGAGTTATTATTTTTTCCTGCTTGTATAGCGTTTGTAGAAGCTCTAGCCCAAGCCGAAGTAACTTGTAGAGACTTGGTGGTTGGGACGTCGCTGGCAGGAGCAGTTAGAGGAGCAACTTGAAGAGATGCAGTAGGTGGTTTGGTTGCAGCTGCAAAAGAACTAACAGCATAGGTTGAGGTAAGAACCATAAAAAATATATTTTTAAGAGACATATGAATATCCGAATTATAGGTTAAATTAATCGTGTAATTATTATTAGAGATTATCGCAATTTAACTCCTTTATGAAAATTTATTCTTAGATAATTATATTTCTAATCAAAGAATTATTGCCTTTGTTGTTTATATATCAAAGGCGCTATTTAAATTCAATATATTTTGAGTATACACTAATAAACATATATGTTAGATATAGATTAATAAATTAATTATAATGCTCTAAATTGCAAGAATTATTAAGAAAGTTATTTAAAGACCTAAGTATCACCGGCATATGTTTTGATTCCAGAAAAGCAAAAGCTGGTGATGTTTTTTTTGCTATAAAGGGTCAAAATTTTGACGGGAATAAATTTATTGTTGAGGTTTTAAATAAAGGAATACCACTAGTTGTGACTGATGATATTACAGCTTCTGTAATAAACCCTCAAAAAGTTATGTTAGTAGAAGATGCAAAGATCGTTTTAAGCTTAGCAGCTGGTATTTTTTATCCTAAATTACCTCAAATTCTTATAGCTGCTACAGGTACTAACGGCAAAACCTCAGTAACATCATATTGTCGGCAACTATATTCATTGTTGGGGGAAAGTAGTAGTAATATAGGCACTCTTGGCATTGAATGTTCAGGAGATATTGAACCAAAGTTTGTTAAAGATATTCCTGCTCTAACTACTTTTGACCCTATAAGCTTAAGGTATGTTTTACATAATATGGCAGAGCATAATATAAATTTTGTAGCATTTGAAGCGTCCAGCCATGGCCTACATCAATCAAGGCTACATGGCTTAAAAGTAGCAGCAGCATGCATGACTAGTTTCAGTCAAGATCATCTTGATTATCATCAAACTATGGATGATTATCTGCTAGCTAAATTAAAGTTATTTACGGATAATTTAATAGTAGGAGGCGTTGCTGTATTAAGTTCTGAAATAAAGGAATTGGCTTATATAAAAAATTATTTGACAGAGCGGAATATAAAGTTTGTGGTAGTTGGTCAGGAGGGAGATTTAAAAATTACTTATATTCAGCAATCTATCGATGGTCAAACCGTTAATTTAACATTTAATGGTCGAGAATATAGCTTTACAACAGAGATTATAGGAAGCTTTCAGACTAGTAATTTGTTAATCGCTGCAATGCTTGTCTATCATACTGGTTTTGAATTTGTAGAAATTATAACAAAATTGTCTATGGTAAAGGCAGTGAGAGGCCGCTTAGAACGCATTCACTCAAAAGACTACCCTTTCCATGTTTTTGTAGATTACGCTCATACCCCTGACGCATTAGCAAATAGCTTAAATGAACTTAGGATAGTTAAACTACCGCATGGCAAGCTAAAAGTCATTTTCGGCTGTGGCGGCAATAGAGACATTAAAAAAAGGCCCTTAATGGGAAAAATAGCTGCGCAACTAGCAGACGAAAGCATAGTTACTGATGATAATCCTAGAAATGAAGATCCATCGTTAATACGCCAAGAAATTATGAATGATATGAGCGAATATAGTAATAAATATATTGAAATTGGCGATAGAAAAGAAGCTATCATTACAACTATACGAAACTTACAAGATGGCGATGTACTATTAATTGCTGGTAAAGGGCACGAAGACTATCAAATAATTGGCGATAAAAAAATGCCCTTTAGTGATACTGAAATAGCTAAAATGGCTATGGATATTTAAGTTGCGTTATTGCGCTCATTTGTCAATATATGACTCTTATGAGTAATGACTGCTACTACGTGTATAGCATTTTTAGTAATAAATTGGGTAACTAAAATAAATAAAGGTAATATCATATGATCTGGTCAGCTAAAGATTTAAGTGCTGCATTAAATGTAAAAATTAATCCAGGAATTAATGGCAAACAAATCCAATTTAATTCTAACTCAGTAGAAGAAGGGGATCTATTCATCGCGCTTAAAGGTAATGAGGATGGTCATAATTACGCTCTGCACTCTATTGAGCGTGGGGCAGGAGCTGTAATTATTAGTAAAGAAATAGCTGGAATTGACCAGAATAAAGCTATCATAGTTAAAGATACTTTAGCAGCTCTTCACCAAATGGCTGAATATAAACGTAAAAAATCTAAAGCTATTTTTATTGGTATAACAGGCAGCAGTGGCAAAACTTCTACCAAAGAAGCTCTTAAAACAGTTTTAAGTCATTTTGGTAATAGCTTTGCAAGTAGGGGAAATTTTAACAATCACTTGGGCGTACCTCTTAATCTTGCTTCTATGCCTGATGATACCAAATATGCAATATTTGAAATGGGAATGAATCATCGAGGTGAGTTAAGGCAGCTAACAAAGATGGTACAACCAGATATTGCAGTTATTACTACCATCTCCGAAGCACATCTAGAATTTTTTGATTCTATGTATGACCTTACAGATACTAAATGCGAAATTTTTGAAGGTATGTCTAATGAAGGTACTGCTATTATTAATTTAGATAGTGAGTATTATGGCCGTATTTTATCAAATCTAGAAAAATTATCGATTAATAAAATATATAGTTTTGGTAAATCACCAGGGGCGGATGCTAGGTTAGAGTTGTATGAAAAAATTAACGATGATATTCATTTAAGATATTCGGTAAAAAAAGAAAAAATTGATATCAAAATTCCTTTCATACCAGAACATTATACGAGAAATTTTACTGCAGTGCTTATGGTAGCTTCTTGCCTTGGCTTAAACGTAAATATTGCGACGCAGCAGTTAGCTAATATTAGCTTAACAGAAGGCCGAGGTAAAATAATAAATGTTCAAAAAGATGGTAAAAATTATCAACTTTTATGTGATTATTATAATGCTAATCCTGAATCATTAAAAGCTTCGTTACAGTATTTAAAACAGCTAACTACTAATAAGAAAAAAATTGCTATTATAGGAGATATGTTGGAACTAGGTGAAAGCTCAAAGCAATTACACGAGAGTTTAATACCTTCAATCATCGATTCTGGAGCATTAAAAGTCTTTTTAGTTGGCAATCACACAAAGCATATTTATAATTTATTACCAAGCAACATTGAGACAAAACATTTTGATAATGTTGCTATGTTGATAGAAAATTTAAATAGATTACTAGAAGGCGGAGAGTTGATCTTAATTAAGGGATCTAGGGGTGTTAGTCTTATTAAAGTGGCTCAATATTTAAACATGTAAGCTTTAACCGAAATTACAAGTAGCAATTCCTCGCGGCGAAATAACATCGTGAGTCATCGTAATTGCGAGGGGCTATGACCCCGAGATTACCAAGCTCGTTACCCTGCTCACAATGACTATTTGCATCACATCGTTGTGGGTCCTTCTTCTTATAAAATAACGTTGAATTTAATTATAAAAAAGGATTATTAATGCTATATAATATTTTAGCCCCCTATATTCACAAGTCACATATTGCAAATCTATTCCATTATATTACTTTACGTAGCAGCCTAGCTATTATAATTAGCCTAGTTTTTTGTTTTTTATTCGGTAACAGTATAATTAACTTTTTACGTAATTTACAAAAATATGGCCAACCAATTCGCAATGATGGTCCTGAGTCTCATAAAATAAAAGCTGGCACTCCTACTATGGGAGGAATAATGGTTATCGGAGCAATTTGTGTCTCTACGTTACTATTAGCAGATTTAACCAATAAATATATTTGGATTGTATTATTTGTCCTCGTATCTTTCGGTGCACTTGGCTTTATGGATGATTACTCTAAAGTAACTAAAAACCACCATAAAGGAGTAAGCGGCAAGAAAAAACTACTATTCCAGTTTATTGTCAGCCTGATTGCCTGTCTTTTATTACAAAACTTTAATAGTAGTTCTATTTTATTATCTGGGCAACTAACTATACCTTTCTTCAAAAACTTACTTATTGATTTAGGTTATTTTTATCTACCTTTTACAATTTTTGTAATAGTTGGATCATCGAACGCTGTAAATTTAACAGATGGATTAGACGGTCTGGCTATAGTACCTATAGCCATCGCTGCAGCCTCCTTTGCTCTTATTAGCTACTTAGTAGGGAGTAGTTTTTATTCTAGCTATTTACAAATAATTCATGTACCAAATGTTGGTGAACTCACTATTCTTTGCACAGCAATTGTCGGTGCAAGTTTAGGCTTTTTATGGTTCAACGCTCAACCAGCAGAAATTTTTATGGGAGATACGGGCAGTTTAAGTTTAGGCGGAACTTTAGGAATTATAAGCGTAATAACTAAACACGAAATAGTGTTAGCTATTATAGGAGGGCTATTTGTTGTCGAAACTTTATCAGTAATCGTTCAGGTATATTATTTCAAAGCCACTGGCGGGCGCCGAATATTTAAAATGGCTCCATTACACCATCATTTTGAAAAACATGGCTGGCCCGAATCAAAAGTAGTTATAAGATTTTGGATTATAGCAGTAATTTTTGCCTTAATTGGTTTATCATCATTAAAACTTAGATGAATATACTTTCCCATATTTCAAGAATTCTTAATGACTTATATTCCTCTGTTGACAATAGCAGGTTAGTAGTATATAAGTGCTAAACTTCAGTTTTTATACCTAGAATATTTTAGTTATAGCCACAGATTTAGAATCGAAAACACACATGTTATGTTTTAACCCTAAAAAATTAAAAAAGTCTTAGAATCAATTTTACTAAACCTTAAGTTTTTTTTTTGCCTTTGGGAACCCTCATAAATGACTATCTCACAGTCACCTTTATTCAAAAGTAAACTTAGAACTATATTTTGGCCAATTCATCGTTATGAACTCGGAAAATTTGTTCCGATGTGTATCTTAATGTTTTGCGTATTATTTAATCAAAACGTCTTAAGAATTTTAAAAGATAGTATTTTAATTTCTGAAATTAGCGCGGAAGTAGCTAGTTTTGCAAAAGTATATTGCGTAACTCCTGCAGCTGCTTTGTTTGTAATAATTTATGCTAAAATGGTTAACCATCTTAGTTTTGAAAAAATTTATCGTTATTTAGTTACAGCTTTCGTAGTATTTTTTATTCTTTTTGCTTATGTAATTTATCCTAATGTCCATCTTTTGCATGTAAATTCTGCTACCCTCGACCAAATGATGTTAGCCCACCCACACTTAAAGTGGTATATAGCTTTGGCAGGAAATTGGAGCTATATAATATTTTATACTTTAGCTGAGTTATGGCCTAATATATTTTATGTTTTACTATTTTGGCAGTTTGCTAATGAGCTTACTAACACTGAGGAAGCCAAAAGATTTTACACCCTTTTTTCGTTATTTGGTAATTCCTCTTTAATATTTGTTGGCTTTTTAATGATGAATTTATCATCAGAAAATACCTTCGCTAAATATTTTTTTAATATCACTGATAATAAAATTACCTTAGTTAAAGTATCTACAGGTTTTATTGTTATTGCAGCTATTATATCCTGTTATTTAGTGAATTTTATTACCAAAAATGTTTTTACTAATCCTTTATTTTATGCAAAAGCAAAAAGTGGCAGGTCAACCAAAGAACGGATGGGGCTAATTCAAAGTTTCAAATATATCGCTAAGTCAAAATATTTATGGTTAATGTTAATTTGTTCAGCTGCCTTTGGACTATCAATGAACTTAGTAGAAGCTGTATGGAAAGCAAAAATTAAAGAATTATATCCTACAGTAAATAGCTACGCAGAATTTAATAGTATGTATATATTATGGACAGGAGTTGCTATTATGGTGATGACTATAATTGGTAATAATATTATGCGTAGTCATAGCTGGTTTGTTGCAGCAGTAATATCGCCAATAATAATAATGATAACTGGAATTTTATTTTTCGTGTTAGTGGTATTTGATAATCAAGTACTGTCATATTTTGAAGGTATGATTTTAATGACGCCGCTAGCTTTAGCAGTATCAATTGGAGCGATACAAAATATTTTAGCTAAAGGAACAAAATATTCAATCTGGGATACTTCTAGAGAAATGCTATATATTCCTCTTGATAAAGAGCTTAAAACCAAAGGTAAAGCTGCTGTAGATGTTATTAGTTCTAAAATTGGTAAATCGTCTAGTGGTTTAATTCAATCGGTTATTTTTACCATAATTCCAACTGCTACTTTTAGCTCTATTTCACCAGTTTTAATGATAATATTTACTGTTGTATGTCTTGCTTGGATTTATTCTGTAAGAAAAATATATTTTGAATATCAAAAAATAGTATAAGTTCACTTCTGGGAATATATAAAATTATATTTCATTACCTAGTGAATTAAGCATATTTCTCGTCTCGTATAAAGGTAACCCCATAACGTTTGAGTAGGAGCCAGAAATAAACAAAACAAATGCTTCAGCATAGCCTGCGATACCACAACCCCCTGCTTTATTTAGCCCTTCTTTTAAGCTGCAGTAAAAATCTATTTCTTGGGGAGTAAGTCGCTTAAACTTAACAATTGTTTCTACAATTTTTTGCCTTACAATAAGTTGATCTTCAAATTTTTTGACTATACATAACCCTGTATAAACGCGGTGACGCCTTCCTGATAATAACCCTAAGCAATATCTAACCTCCTCCTCATTATTAGCTTTAGGTAGTATTAACCTACCACGCGCTACCACTGTATCCGCGCCTATAATAATAGCTGAGTCTTCAATTTGTTTAGTGATTTTCATAGCTTTTGCATGTGCTAGCCGGGCAGCTAAATGGCAGGGCAATTCACGTAAATATTCCGTTTCGTCGATATGCGCTGGTAGGACTTGATCTGGCACAATATGTAATCGTTTTAGCAATTCTAGTCGCGCTGGTGACTGGGAAGCTAGAATAATGGGTAGACTCATGTAAGTTATAACTATATGTTGAAGGTAAGAATACTGTAAGTTGTAAGTGTAAATTGTTTAGTCGTCATTGTGCATAGATATATACGCTTAGACAGAGCAATCTCTTGAAGCCGCCCGCTGAAATTGCTCTGTCAGCCAACATTGCGTATTTGTCTGCTAGCAATGACGCTGAAAAACAATTCCGATTTTTATTAGGTATACATGAAGATGTGAGTAATAAACTAACGTCGACAACATTGGTAAAAACAAGTTTTAAAATAGTTTAATGGCGGTGGACAACCCTACCTTTGGATAGGTCATACGGCGTCATTTCCACTGTAACTTTATCCCCTACTAATATTCTGATACGGTTTTTACGCATCCTTCCTGATGTATGCGCTAGGATTAAATGTCCATTTTCTAATTTAACTCTAAAAGTTGCATTAGGCAGTAATTCAAGGACAAGCCCTGGAAATTGTATTAATTCTTCTTTTGCCATTTATAATTTACTCATAACTAATATCTCAATTTATTATATTTAATAATTAAATGTGGATAATAACCAGCGAATATATGCAAGTCAAGATTATTCCGGTTATTGTACATAGCGAGAAGTATTAAGGGTAAGATAGTGAATAATCATCATAGACTTAGGGAAGTCTTGTGAGAGCGGCGAGCTCGTTAGGGCAAAACTATTCTTTCGAAAATTGCTCTTAAACTTGCTTTGTAACTACCCTAACCTCTCTTTTAACAACTCATTTACTAAAGTAGGATTAGCTTTTCCTTCGGTTTTCTTCATTACTTGACCAACAAAAAAACCGAATAATTTATCTTTACCGCTTCTATAAGCTGTTACTGAATCAGCATTTTCCATAAGCACCTTATCAATTGTAGATATCAACACCGCACTGTCCGAAACTTGTACTAAACCTTTCTCTTCTATAATCTGCTTAGGGGAGTCACCAGTTTCAAACATCGTCTCAAAAACTGTCTTAGCAATTTTACCTGAAATTACCCCTTCTTCTATTAAACTTACCAATGAGGCTAGCATTTCCGCGGTAATTTTGCATTCACTTAAGCTAATAGAATTTTTATTAAGAATGCCAAATAACTCGCTAGTTATCCAGTTTGCTAAAATCTTCGGATTACATAATGAGACGCCAGACTCAAAATAGCTGGCAACTAATTCATCTGTTACAATTACTTCAGCATCATATTGATTTAAGCCAAACTCTTTTATATATCTGGTAATTTTTTCATCTGGTAGTTCGGGTAGTTCTAGCGCTAATTTATCAATTAACTCTTGCGATATTATAACCGGCAATAAGTCAGGATCAGGGAAATAACGATAATCATGCGATTCTTCTTTTAAACGCATAGTTCTAGTTTTACCACTATCAGCATTGAATAATCTTGTTTCTTGAATTACTGCTTGACCATTTTCCAGCAATTCCATCTGCCTATATGCTTCAAATTCTATGGCCCTCATAATATTACGAATTGAATTTATATTTTTAATTTCACACCGCGTACCTAACTCAGCACCAAAGCGACGCACCGATACATTAGCATCACATCGCATCGACCCTTTTTCCATATCCCCATCGCAACTACCAATGTAACGCAATAAACTTCTAAGCTTACGAACAAATTCTGCGGCCTCTTCTGGTGAATCTAGATCAGGCTCAGTGACTATCTCCATCAGGCCAATACCTGAACGATTAAGGTCAATGAAACTATGATATGGCGATTGGTCATGCATAGATTTTCCAGCGTCCTGCTCTAAATGCAAACGATTAATTCTGACGGTTTTAGCTCCTCCTTCTTTGGTTACTATATCCATATATCCAGTTTGTACTATTGGATGATAGAATTGAGAAATTTGGTAACCTTGTGGCAAATCCGGATAAAAGTAATTTTTACGATCAAATACTGAATAATGATTAATTTTAGCCTTTAGCCCTAAGCCTGTTTTAATAGCTTGATGTACGCAATATTCATTTAAAACCGGTAGCATTCCAGGCATTGCCGCATCAATTAAAGACACTTGGGAATTAGGACTAGCAGCAAATTCTGTAGAACTACTAGAAAAAAGCTTAGATCTTGATGAAACCTGAGCATGTATTTCTAGCCCAATTACATATTCCCATTTTCCTGTATTACCTACTATATAAGCCATTAAACCCCTTTTGCGATAAAGTTATTATGCTTGCAATTGCGTTCAATTGCACTGCTAACCTTTAATATATTATATTCATCTAAATGCTTACCTATAACTTGCATACCTAACGGTAACCCGCGTGAGGATAACGCAGCTGGTACGGAAGCACAAGGTAGCCCGGCTAAGCTTGCAGGAATAGTAAACAAGTCGTTTAAATACATAGTCACTGGATCATCTTGCTTTTCGCCAATTTTAAAAGCTTCCGATGGTGCCGAGGGAAGCAAAATCACATCAGTCTTAGTAAAGGCTTCATTAAAATCATTAGCAATTAAGCGTCTTATTTTTTGAGCTTTGTGATAATACGCATCCATAAAAGACGAAGAAAGCACATATGTACCAATCATTATTCGCCTTTTAACTTCGGCACCGAATCCTGCTGATCGCGTCATTGCGTACATCTCGTCAATAGTCATATTTTCTTTTTCCACTCTAAGGCCGTATCTAACACCGTCATATCTAGCTAGATTAGATGAAGCTTCTGCTGGAGCAATAACATAGTAGGCAGCAATAGCATATTTAGCATGTGGTAGTGAGATGTCAATAATCTCCACTCCTTCGCCTTTTAAAATTTCGATAGTATCATGCCACATTTTAATGATTTCCGGTGCAATATTATTTTGCTGGATTATATCAAAAGGTACGCCTATTCTCATATTTTTTATTGAACTTCCGCAAGCAGATTGCAATTCAGGAACAGGTTCATCGATAGAAGTCGAATCCTTAGGATCAAAGCCCATCATAGCCTCTAACATAAAAGCACTATCTAAAACATTCCTAGTAAAAATTCCTGCTTGATCAAGGGAGCTAGCAAAAGCAACCATACCATATCTGGAACAGCGTCCATAAGTAGGTTTAAAACCAAAAAGACCTGTAAAACTGGCAGGCTGACGAACAGATCCTCCTGTATCGCTACCAAGGGCGGCCATAGCCAAAAAACTACTTACTGCAGCAGCAGACCCCCCGGATGAGCCTCCAGGAACTAAAGGAGCAGAATCGTCATTGGCTTTCCAGGGGTTTGTCACATTACCGAAATAACTAGTAATATTAGCCGATCCCATGGCAAATTCATCCATATTAGTTTTACCAAGCATTATTGTTCCGTGGTCACTTACTTTCTGACTAATCGTTGATTCGTATGTGGGAACAAAATTACTAAGCATTTTTGAGCCTGCTGTGGTCAGAACCCCTTTTGTACAAAAAAGGTCTTTTACCGCAATCGGTATACCTTCTAAAGCTCTTGCCCTATTATCACTATAATTTTGATCAGCGGTTTTAGCTTGCCTTATTGCTATATCGGAAGTTTCAGTGATATAAGCATTGAGATCGCGATGCTTAGTCATCTCTGTTAAATGGGCATTAGTTAATTCTTGACAGGAAAATTCTTTTTTTTTGAGGCCTGCTAAAGCATTAGCAATAGTTAATCTGGTAAGGTTTGACATATTTTTATTCAACTACTTTTGGGACAATAAAACATTTTACTTCTTTAGCTAGCTGGCTTCCACCCGGAATATTGGCAAATAACTCATCTGAAATATCTTTAGCCATAACGTCATCTTTTCTCATTCGTTGATTCATATCAGAGACTGATGATAAAGGCTCTACATTATCACAGTCAACTTCATTTAGTATATCTATCATATCCATAATTGTAGTTAATTGCTTGGCAAAATTGGCTATTTCTTTATCACTACAACTTAGCCGCGCTAACGTAGCGATTTTGCATAATTCTGTATCTGTAATCATTGACTTACCTACTTATTTAAAGATAGATTCTTAGAGTTGAGTTTTAAAAAAAAAGTGAATTAAGCGAGGATATAACGACAAAAAATGCGAGAAATGCTAGAAGTATGAGTGGGCGAGTGAACACAACATACACTTTGTACTTGAGCTCGTGCATACCCAATGTACGACAACGCACTTCTCCATTTTTCGTCGTTATATTAAGTGAATTCTAATAATACCTGCCCACTAATGACATTCTCTTTTTCACTGACAAAAATTTTTGCTACTTTACCGTCACGTTCGGCCAGTATGATATTTTCCATCTTCATAGCGGTCAGGATCATAATTTCATTACCTATTAAAACTTCATCGCCTTCTTTCACTTTAATTGCAATAATTTGCCCTGCCAAAGGCGCTACTAACTCTGTTTGTTCTTCTTTGATAACTTTTGCCGTCATTAAAGACTCAAGTTCTGACATTCGTGGTGAGCGTACGTAAGCTTTAACGCTTATTCCTGAATGTGATAATACATAACCTGTAGAAATATTTTCAATCTTTACATTAGCCTTTCTACCATTCACTATACATGTAAATAGATGGCTTCCTAAATACCAATTACTACGAATATATATTCTATCATGCTCATACCTTATATTATACCCATCTTCAACTGCTTTAATTAATACTGGGAAAAGCTTATCATCAATCGACACAACCCACCGCGTACCAATTTTGTTTGACTGATCGACCATTTGTTTATCAATTGAAGAAGCACGCTTATGCTCGGCTATATAAATAAAAATTGCTGTAGCTAAAAATATTTTATTTATCTCCGACGTAAGACTAGCACCGGAAAATCCGTCGGGATATTCTTCTTCTATAAACGAAGTATTAATATCGCCTTTTATAAAACGAGGATGAGATAATACAGCTTCTAGAAAACTAATATTATGAGAAATTCCTTGTATTACATATGAACTAAGTGCTGAACTCATCGTCTCAATAGCCTGCTCTCGCGTCTCGCCGTAAGTACAAAGTTTAGCGATCATTGGATCATAAAACATACTGACCTCCCCGCCTAACCCAAGCCCACTATCAACACGGACGTGAGCGCTTTTAGGCGGCTCTGAATATTCGGTAATTCTACCGCTTGAAGGTAAAAAGCCGCGCATAGGATTTTCAGCGCAAATACGTGATTCAAATGCCCACCCTTTGAGCTTTACGTCTTCTTGAGTAAATGATAATTTTTCACCAGCAGCAATTTTTATCATTTCTTCGACAATATCAATACCGGTAATTAATTCAGTTACCGGATGCTCTACCTGCAATCTAGTGTTCATTTCAAGAAAATAAAAATTTTTATCAAGGTCAACAATATATTCAACAGTTCCAGCTGAGTAGTAACCTACTTTATTAGATAGAGCTATAGTTTCCCTATACATTTTTTCCCGTATCTCTTCAGTAATGAAAGAACTAGGAGCTTCTTCAATAACCTTTTGATGATACCGTTGAATAGAGCACTCACGTTCACCAAGACAAACGCTATTACCATATTGATCTGCTAGTAACTGTATTTCAATGTGACGTGGTGATTGTATCAATTTTTCGATGAATAACCTGCCATCGCTAAAATTATTTACTGCTTCCAATTTTGCCGACTCAAATGCTGTGGCCATTTCTTGAGAGTTTCTTACCACACGCATTCCACGCCCGCCTCCTCCAGCAGTTGCTTTAACTATAACTGGAAAGCCTATTTTTTCTGCAATTTCGATAGCGTGAGTAATATTGTTAATAGTACCAATATAACCGGGCACCGTACTTACCCCCGCTTCAGTTGCAATCTTTTTTGCTTCAATTTTATCGCCCATTTTCTTAATAGTTACCGCGCTTGGTCCTATTAAAACAACTCCTTCTCGTTTTAGAATATTAGCAAAACTAGAGTTTTCAGATAAAAAACCATAACCCGGGTGCACAGCCTGCGCACCACTTGTTCTTATAGCGTTTATAATATTTTTAGTAGATAAATAGCTTTCAGTAGCAGGGGAATTACCGATATAATACGCTTCATCAGCATATTGCACATGCATTGAATTAGTATCAGCTTCAGAATATACTGCTACTGATTTAATATTCATTTTCTTGAGAGTTCTCATTATTCTCAATGCTATTTCACCGCGATTAGCGATTAAAACTTTATCAAATAATGGTTTTGTCATATGGTCATGGTCTCTGTGTATCGGTATATCGTTATTACTTATCTAGTGAGCAAAGATGTGGTAAACTGAATAAAATGAGAGAAGTGCTAGAAGTAAACGAAGCGAGCTGCGGAGTAAGTTTAGCGACAACGCAATTCTCTCATTTTATTCAGTTTACAAAGGCAAATTATCGTGTTTCTTCCACGGCGTCTCTACCTTCTTACTCTGTAAAAATTTTAGCGCTTTACATATTCTCCAGCGTGTATTTTGCGGTTTTATAATATCATCTAAATAGCCTCTAGCTGCTGCCACAAAAGGCGAAGTCACAGTATCTTTATATTCCTGGATCTTTAATTTTTTGGATTCTGGATCCTTACATTCTTCTTTAAATATTATTTCTGCCGCTCCTTCAGCGCCCATTACCGCAATCTCGGAATTAACCCATGCATAATTTACATCGCCACGTAGATGTTTTGAATTCATTACAATATAAGCCCCACCATACGCCTTTCTAGTGATTACTGTAACTTTCGGTACGGTTGCCTCAGCATAAGCATAAAGCAGCTTTGCGCCATGTTTAATAATCCCATCTTGCTCCTGTGCTTTTCCCGGTAGAAAGCCCGGCACATCGACTAAACTTACAATAGGTATGCTAAAAGCATCACAAAAACGGATAAACCTTGCAGCTTTCCGGGAGGAATTAATATCTAAACAACCTGCAAGATGCAACGGTTGATTAGCAACAAACCCTACAGGCCGGCCTTCCATATAACCAAAGCCTATAATTATATTCTTGGCGAAATCTGGTTGTAATTCAAAAAACTCACCTTCATCAACAATACGCTCTATTAGCTCTTTCATATTGTAAGGTTTATTTGGAGTAGTTGGAATCAAGGTACTAAGCGACATATCAACGCGGTCAGCTGGATCTTTAGTATAACGACTTGGTAAAGCACCGCGGTTAGAAAGAGGAAGAAAATTAAAAAATCGTCTGGTTTCAAGCAGAGCCTCTACATCATTTTTGAATGCCAGATCAGCCACTCCGCTCTTAGTGGTATGCATTTGCGCGCCACCTAATTTTTCCTGAGTAATTTCCTCACCGGTTACAGTTTTAACGACATCAGGCCCGGTTACAAACATATAAGACGTATTTTTAACCATAAAAATAAAATCAGTTAGAGCAGGAGAGTATACAGCTCCGCCAGCGCATGGCCCCATAATTAAAGTAATTTGCGGAATCACTCCTGAAGCAATCACGTTACGTTGAAATAATTCGCCATATCCAGCTAGCGCGTCAACTCCTTCTTGGATTCTAGCCCCTCCTGAATCATTAATACCGATAACAGGTGCGCCTACTTCAATAGCAGTATCAAGAATTTTACAAATTTTCTTTGCTTGATACTCGCCTAACGAGCCGCCAAGCACAGTGAAATCTTGACTATATATAAAGACTAACCGCCCATTAATAGTGCCATGGCCAGTTACAACGCCGTCTCCTAGAAATTTCTTATCCTTCATTCCGAAATTATCGCATCTATGCTCAACAAACATTCCAGTTTCTTCAAATGAACCAGCATCTAGCAGCACTTCTATCCTTTCACGTGCAGTCAACTTACCTTTTTTATGTTGCAGTGAAATTCTCTCCATCCCTCCACCATGGCATGCAACAGTGCGCTTTTCATCAAGCAAATTAGTAGAATGTAAGTTGTGTTGATTCATACTTATTTATATTTTAATCCACTAGCTAGTATAATAATAAAATATTGAAAAGATAGTAGAAATTTTTATAGTGATGTAAGAAAGGTTATAAGCATTCACGCTGCAAATTCTCTTTAAATATTAGTAATAAAATAGCATCCACGAACTAAGTAAACTAGCCTACTGTAACAGCATATTCTCAGAATTTAGGTAGCAATTTTGTGTATCGCCTCAATTATAATATTTTTGAGATCACAGTGGAGACTTGAATTTTATTAAAATCTTTTTTTTCCGTGGGGTAGGGTGACGAGCATTTTTAGCGGTGTTATTTAATCTCTTATGTGAATAATGCTCAGTCTTAGGAAATATCTAGCTTATTACTTTTTAGTTTGTCAGTAACACTAAATCTATATGTTATGATATTAAGCATTGATAGATTTCCTAAGCTTTGCAAAAAAATATTAAGATTTTAGCGGGTCTAAGGACGGCCTATAATTTCCTACTTCTTTCTCTAATTTTTCAAAGTGCAATATACCAAATGTAAAACCTGCTAATATGAATAACATCATAATTAATATCGCATAATTGCCAAAATAGTATGTTAAAGAAATTAAGCCGAACGAAGTTAGAGCGTATACTAACGCTCTTGATAGAGCATACATGAAACTAGTATATGTAAAGCGTTTAAAGACTGGAAAATGTTTATAGAAAATTGCTCCAGCCGGATGGGTCCAAGGTAAGAAGAGCCAAACAAGTGATTGTATTAAAAATATATCTTTAGGGGTTTGAGCATTGGATAACAAATAAGGAAAGAAAAGGATTAAACAAGAAAATATAACTAATTTTACTTTTAAAATAATTAAAGGATATATTCTATAACTTAAATATGCCATTAATGAAACGCTTAATAATTGTACCAATCCAACTATCAAGTTTTGGTGGATAATTTCTTCGGCTGTGCAATGAAATTTGTTTTTTAAAATATCAGCGCAATGCATGTAAACAAAATAAAAACCTGTTGGATATGCACAATGAGAGCAAAATAGAGCTAAAGAGGTTTTTTTATTAACCTTTTCATTAGTAATGATATTTTCGCTTATTATTTTTGTTGGCACTGTACTTAAATCTTCTAAATTCTTTTTTAGTTTACGCTTTGCATCAGCAAAATCTGGTGTCTCTCTAAGGGTAGTTCTAGCAACCATGCCAATTAAAGCAATTCCAGCCCCAATCCAAAAAGCTAGACGCCAGTTTAATCCATAAGAAGTTACTAAAGTAGCTACTCCTAAAGCGCAGATAGTACCAAGGTTATTACTGCATACCATCAACCCTACAATAGGGTATTGGATAGGGGGTTTTATTAGTTCAGTTAAATAAAGCTCTGCTCCTATGATTTCACCCATAGAAGACATACCTTGAACAATGCGACATATTGTCACTAGCCAAGCAGCCGTAATCCCAACTTGTTCATATGTAGGAAGATTAGCCATTATAACGCATGATGTAGACATTAAAGAAGTTGTTATTATAACAGTTGCTTTACGACCAATATTATCACCTATCCAACCAAATATTAAAGCGCCAAATGGTCTAAGTAAATAAGTCGAACAAAAGGCAAAAGCAGAAATAACAGTTGCTGTATGAGGATCAGTTTTAGGAAAAAATAAGTCATTTAATAAGATAGCCATATGAATAAATAACATAAGGTCGAAATATTCAAGAAATGTACCAATAGATAGTAGACCCATAGCTTCTTTTTGCGCCATAGTTAAAGTTTTTTGCTCGGTTTCCATTTAAACTTTAATATTAGTTAAAATTATATTAAAATAGTAATTACCCTTTAAATCAATTAAAAAATTAAAATACGACATTAATAATTAAAGTTATATGTAATAAATATCACATTTTGACTAAGAATTGTCATATATTGATGAATCTTTGACCAGAGCCTGGCTATGACTATTTTTCTGTTAAACCTTAGCTTCCACAAAATAAAAAGAAACTATAACTAAATATTTAACTGGCAAAAATGAAAAAAGTAATATAGGAATAATGCTTTACTAACTTGCTAATTATCTCTTTCAGGCAACTCTTAAATATGACCGACGCAAAAATAGAAGATGTAGATTTTGGTAACGCTTTATCTGAGCGCTATCTCGCTTATGCTTTATCCACCATTATGTCCAGATCTTTACCTGATGTACGTGATGGTTTAAAGCCGGTACACCGTAGACTATTATACGCCATGCTGCAACTAAAGTTAGAGCCAAGTTCTGGTTATAAGAAATGCGCGCGGGTAGTTGGTGATGTGATTGGTAAGTATCACCCGCATGGTGATACCGCTGTGTATGATACTTTAGTTCGCCTAGCCCAAAATTTTTCTTTGCGCTATCCGCTAATTGATGGCCAAGGTAATTTTGGTTCAATTGATGGAGATAATGCTGCAGCTATGCGTTATACCGAATCAAGGATGACAGAAATTTGTATTTTGTTAATGGGAGATATAGATAAAGATACTGTTGATTTTCGTCTTACCTACGACGATTCAGATACTGAACCGGTAATAATGCCCGCTATGTTTCCTAATTTGCTAGCTAACGGTTCAGAAGGTATAGCTGTAGGGATGGCTACAAATATACCACCGCATAATTTACATGAATTATGCGATGCTTTAATTTATTTAGTAGAAAATGAAAATACTACGGTTGCAGATATCTTAAAATTTGTCAAGGGCCCAGATTTTCCTACAGGCGGTATAATTATTGACCGTAATGAGGCTATTACTCAAGGTTATAGCACGGGCCGTGGTAGCTTTAGAGTAAGAGCGCGTTGGAAAAAAGAAGAATTGAGTTATGGCATCTATCAGATAGTTATAACCGAAATACCTTATCAGGTACAAAAGTCTAAATTAATTGAGCATATTGCTTCCTTACTTAAAGACAAAAGAATTCCATTAATAAATAATATTAGGGATGAGTCAGCAGAAGATATCAGGCTGATTATTGAACCTCGTGACCGTAATTGTGACGCCGAAGTGTTGATGGAGTCATTATTTAAGTTAACCGCTCTTGAAAACCGGGTGCAGCTTAATATGAATGTTATTACCTCAAATAATATTCCCCAAGTCTTGAATATATTAGAAATATTAAAGGAATTTCTAGCTCACCGTCAGAATATTATTACTCGTAGATCGCAGTTCCTGTTAAACAAAATATTACATAGGCTAGAAATTTTAGAAGGTTTAAGAATTGCTTATTTAAATCTTGATGAAATAATCAAGATTATTCGTGAGGAAGATGAACCTAAACAAGTTATGATGACTAAGTTTAATTTAACCGATCTTCAAGCCGAAGCCATCCTTAATACTCGATTACGCTCGCTACGTAAATTAGAAGAGCAGGAAATTATCAATGAATATAATAGTTTAAAAGAGCAACAAGCAGCTTTAATTTTAATATTACAAAATCCTAAAGAATTATGGAAGTTAGTTAAAAAAGAAATCAAAATGGTGCAAACCAAATTTGGTTTTAGCTCTAAATTAGGACAACGCCGAACTACATTTGAGGAAGCAAATATACAGCCTCAAATTGTTGATATTTCTGCTTTTATTACCAAAGAACCTATAACTATTTTATGTTCAAAAATGGGTTGGATACGTTCTTTAAAAGGCCATAATAATGATTTATCGACTATAAAATATAAAGAAGGTGATGAAGAAAAATTTATTTTAGAAGCTTATACTACTGACAAAATTCTCATTTTTAGTTCCAACGGTCGGTTTTTCACCATGCTAGCTGATAATATTTTTAAAGGCAAAGGTAACGGTGAATCAATCAAGTTAATAGTAGATATAGCTAATGAAGAGATTATTAATATTTTAGTTTATAACCCTGAACAAAAAATATTATTAGCTAGCGATAACGGTAAAGGGTTTATTATAAATTCGGATGACGCAGTAGCACAAACTAAGCTTGGTAAACAAATTATGCAGCCGCCAGTAAATTATTCTTGCCTTGCATGTATACCGGTGAATGGCGATAGCGTAGCTTGCATAGGCGAAAATCGTAAGTTATTATTATTTAAGATAGATGAAATACCTGAAATGAAACGTGGCCAAGGGGTGATCTTGCAACGCTTCAAGGATGCTAAGCTTAGTGATATTAAAATATTTAATATCGGAGAAGGCTTAATATGGAATGTTGGGGGGAAAACTAAATTAGAAAAGAATATTTTACCTTTTCTGGCAAAAAGAGGCGGAATTGGTAAAATTCCACCCACAGGATTTCCTAAAAATAATAAATTTAATTCTTAGTAACCACGTAAACCTAAGCTCTCAATTACTAATTATTTAAAATTAAAACCTTAAATATCTCACCCATTTTTGTAGAAGAGATTAGTCTATCAACTTGCCTATCTATTATTTGTGCTTGCGAAGCATCTAACTTATTTTTCAATGTTTCCGCTCTAAGTATAATACCGTTATGGATTAGGAAATCGCGTTGAGATATAGCGCCCTTTATTTGTAAACCAAAATTTTTAGCTATAGTTTTTAACGCCCAAAAATCAACGTGCGCTGATAGATCTGCTTCGCCTAATGTTTCGAGCAAAGGATGATATTTGTGTTTTTTTATCGCTTGCAAAGTATAATTATACTGATAACGAGTTCGCTCTAAAGGGTCAATATCATAACCATAGTCTATAATTAAGCTGCTACCACCGCATTGCTTGATATGGTTGCTGATAAATTTAATAATTTCCAATGATTTATAAGATTCTTCTATTACTGCACCATCTTTAGCATTTTTGTGGGTTTTTAATAAATAATTTTGCAACTCTTGACTGATTGCTATTTTACCAAACTTAATTTTACTATCGTTTGGCTCTATAACTAACGTCGATTCATACCATAATTCTTCTCTTTTAATATATTGTTTTATTGGCATAGCATCAAAAAACTCATTAGCTATAAAGATAGTAGGATATTTTTCTATATTTTCTATTTTATCATAATGATTAATCGGTAAAGCAATATGCGCTAAGTTGGATTGCTGTTGAGCTATGAAATGCTGATTAATTTCAATAAGTCCTATATTCAGTGAGTTATAAAATTCTGGAACTAATCTAGCAACTTTTAATAAGTCTCTCATTAGTAAACCTCGGCCCGGACCAAGTTCTACTAAATTAATTTGCTTAGGCTCTCCCATTTGTTGCCACTGATTTATAGTCCAGAGACCAATAATTTCACCAAAAAGCTGGGATATTTCTGAAGCAGTAGTAAAATCTCCTTGAGCGCCCAACTTATTTTGCCATTGGTAATAAGATGCTGAATTCAACGATAATACTTCGCTCATCGTATGATCTACAGTTATATTACCATTTTGTTTAATTATGCTTCTTATTTTGGAATCGATTGGCATTTTAATCTTATTAATAAATAAATTCCCCACAGTAATATGGGTAATGATAAAGCCTGGCCGGTAGTCATCTCAATGAAAAATAGATTAATGTAATCGCCAGGTTCTCTCAGCATTTCAATTGTTATGCGGAAAATTGAATATAATATTAAAAATATTGAGCTATTTAAGCTAGGAATCCTAAGAGTTTTATATTTAAATATGCCAATAAATAATATTAAAAATAATACTGCCCCCTCAAAGAAACCTTCATATAGCTGGCTTGGGTGCCGTGGCTGCATGTCGCTATCTGGAAAAACCATTGCCCAAGGAACGTCGGTAATACGCCCATATAATTCACCATTAATAAAATTAGCTATTCTGCCTAAAAATAAACCAATAGGCCCCACAGCAGCTAATATATCAATAAAATTAATAAAATTAAGTTTGTATATTCGGCAAAATAAATAGGCAGATATAATAAGGCCAGCTAACCCACCGTGAAATGACATTCCACCTTCATAAGTTTTTAAAATGCTGATAGGGGTAGATAAATATTTAACTGGATCATAAAATACAATATAGCCTAATCTTCCGCCAATTATTACTCCAATAATTGCCCAACTAATAAAATCTTCAATATTCTTTTTAGTAATATTAGTATCAGATTTTTCAATGATTTTATTTGCATAAAACCAACCTATTAGCACACCAAATACATAAGCTAAAGAGTACCAATGTATATTTAAAGGCCCTAAAGTAAATTCTCTTATACTAACAGGCCCGATAGACAAAATAATAGGGTTAATATTGGGAAATTGCAACATTCTGTACCGTGTTAATTCTCATATGGCAACACTATACAAGACTATAAGAACTGCGGAAAGAACTAATATTTCCAATCTTACTATATTTCTTCTTGATCTTTTGATATTATTTTTCTATATTGAAATCTTATCGAAAAACTTTCTTTAAAGTAGTTTTTGGCGATTTAAACGCAAGCGGGTGTAGCTCAGGGGTAGAGCGCTACCTTGCCAAGGTCGAAGTCGAGAGTTCGAATCTCTTCACCCGCTCCAAATATAATTACCTTCCACCCTAAGCTACAAGTCAAGCTTAAAATTTTTATAGTTAGGTTCGCGATTTTTATATTGCTTATTTACTAAAAATAATATTAAAAGCTTTATTTTTTACTTCATAAATCTCTATTGATGGCGGGTGCATTTTCACTTAACCAAATTGATATTACTGTTATTCCCCTTCTCTCCAAAAATTATTTACTAATTGATCGCTATATTTGAATAATATTTAATTGTCAAAGTAAAGACAGGTTAGCTTACATAAAAAGCTTGTATTTTACTAAGCGATATAAATAAGAAAATTTGTACCAACATAATAAAAACTAAACTAAAATATCTTCTAAAATATGAAGTACTAACAAAATAAACAGAGTTATTACTTGGCAAAAATAGTTTCTTAGTAATGTTATAATAATAGAGTAAACTAATAGAAGAGCTTATTAAAATAATTATTATATCAACCCATAAATTTTGTTTAATAAGTAAATCTAAAATATTTAGTTTAATAATAAACAAACTACTTAAAGGCAAACCACTGCTGCAGATTAAACATAATACCACTAAAGCTCGCCATGCCATGTTATTAGTATCCCCTTCTTCATGATATGCCAAGATTGTAAACAGCGCCATTTTATTTAGGCCATCTGCAAATAATAATAAAAATAACAGAGAAAGATCTGTTTTAGTAGCTAGTAACAAAAAAACATAACCAATTTGTACCGATGCAGAATATATAATAATAGCTTTAATTTTGGTAGCTTTCCATGCTAAATATGAGCACATAATTATAGTTAACAAGGCTAATGGATGGATAAAGCTGACAAAATTATCGGCTATTTCCGAATAATCGATAGTGAAATGCATAAACCTAAATATGGTGTATATACCCACAATAGTTGATATAGCCGTAAGATAAATTAATATTACTGGCTTACAACCTTCGTAAGCACGTATCATCCAAAAATGCATAGGGAAAAAAGCTGTTTTCAATATAGCTCCTATTAAAAAGAAACTTATACCAGTTATGACTATTTTGGAGTTATACTGACCAGTCAACCTTTGCGCTATATCGGTCATATTAAGGCTACCGGTTACGCTAAGGAGGAAGCCGATAGCGAGCAATATTAAAGTTGCGCCAATTGTACCTAGTATAAGGTAATCAAAAGCGCCAACTATAGCTTTAGGATTATTTCCTTGCGCTATTAATACATAGCTGCTAAGAGATGAGATCTCAATAAAAACGTATAGATTAAAAAGATCATTAGTACTTAACATCCCAATATAACCGCTATGCGCAAATAAAAGAATCGTAAAAAATAATGATTGCCTTTTTTTGCTAATAGATTGGAGTATAGTGGTATTTATTAATCTATAACAACAGACTAGCACAAATAATAGGACAAGATTAACATATAAAATGAGTGGTTGGTTCAAATAATCTAGACGATATTCTATACCTATAGGAACTTGCCAATCACCAAAATTATATGATTGAGACCCTTTCTGGCCCATGTTATATAGGCCATATAAACTTAATAAGCAATTAGCTATTATAGCTATAGTTGCAATCATTCTAGCAATTATTACTCGTTGAAAAGCAAGAACAGAAAATAAGGCTGCAAAAAACGGTATTAAAACTTGTAGAGCTGGGAGATGTTTAATTAAGATCATCTGAGTCATTAAAGCTAATTTTACTCTCTAATATAGTACCAAATTGCTTGGAAATACGATAAATTAGACTTAGCCCTACAGATAGAGTAGCAAACCCAACTACTATAGCGGTGAGCATCAATACGTTAGGTAACGGACTAGTATATTGTTGAGTTTTATCTAATAAATCTATTGGGACAATACCGCCATTTACTTTTCCTAGAGCTAAATAAAAAATTAATACTGCACTTTGAAAAACTCCTAGTCCAATAATTTTACGAACATAATTGTCGCTAGTAAGCATAATGTATAAGCCACTGGTCAAGATTATTAAGGCGCAAAAATATATTAGTTGCGACATTATATTTTTTTAATCCTTATAGTAACTTTCTTACTATCAATTTCCACCTCGCTAACAAAATTTGGTTCAAAATCCTTAGCAAATTGTCCTAAGGTTTGCGTGCAAATAAAGTCACCATGTTTAGCCAGTATTTCTTTTATATCGTAATTAGTAGTAATTTCTAATAAAAGACGATCATTCATTGAGAAATTAGCATCTTTTCTGGCTTGCTGGATAAAACGCACCAGATCTCTAGCAATTCCTTCTTCATGTAATTCCTGAGTTATCACTAGATCTAATATTATTAATCCTTGACTATGGGTTAATGCTTTAGCACCTTTAGCATCTTTTGGTGCTAGCACTACTGAAAACTCATTTCCTTCCAATTTTTCTCCAGCTATATCTAATTTATCAGCTACAACCTGCCACTCATTTTTTTTATTAGCTGTGATAATATCTTTCATTTTATGAGGTAATCTTTTACCAACTACTGGGAAATTTATAACTAATCTTAAATCCGCCTCATTTTCTAAATCATCACGGTAAATTATCGATTTAACATTTACCTCATCTTTAATTAATTCCTCAAAAATTCTCAATTGTTCATTATTTTTACTAATAATTGTTAAACTATAGATTGGTTGGCGAACACGAATATTTTCTACACTACGGATAAATAAAGCATTGCTGCAAATATCTAGTACTTGATCCATGGTGTTTACTAAATTATCCTCAACATCTATCATATCTAAGACAGGAAAATTAGTCAAATGTACACTTTGCTTGCCAGTTAGCCCTAAATAAATCTCTTCAGAAATTAACGGTAATAATGAAGACATAGCGCACGACATCACCTCAAGGCAAGTATATAGAGTATTATAAGCATTTTGTTTATCTTCATCTTTCTCACTTTTCCAGAAGCGATTCCTACTTCTTCTAATATACCAGTTATTTAATATCTCAAAGAAATTAGAAACTGCTGCGTAAGCTATTTGAGTATCAAAATTATCCAAACCATGTTCGATTTTTTGTACAAAAATTTTAAGCTTAGCTAGGATATAACGGTCTAATACATTCTGGCTTAACCCATGGCTCGCTTTAAGGCCGTCAGCATTAGCATATAATGTAAAGAAATTATAGGCGTTCCATATAGGCTTGATAAACAGTCTTAGCGTGTCATAGACCATTTTGCCATCTTTATCTATTAGCAGCTCCTGACCTTTAACTACACTCGAAGATAACATCGTAACCCTTAAAGCATCTGAGCCATATTTATCAAATAGCTCAAGAGGGTCAGCATAATTATTTAGCCGTTTTGAGAGCTTTTGGCCAGTTGAGTCAAGTATAACACCATGGCAAATACAGTTTAAAAAAGGCGGGCGATCGAATAAAGCAGTTGATAATACCATTAAAGTATAAAACCAACCGCGCGTCTGTGCTGAGTACTCGACAATAAAATCAGCTGGGAAATGCTGTTCAAACCATTCTTTATTTTCAAAAGGATAATGTGCTTGACCGTAAGGCATAGAACCACTTTCAAACCAACAATCGAAAACATCCTCAATCCTACGCATCATCGATTTACCGGTAGGATCGTCAGGATTTGATCTTGTTAACTGATCAATAAATGGCCGGTGTAAATCCGTAACTTTAACCCCAAAATCTGCTTCTAGCTCTGCTAAAGAACCATATACATCAATTCTAGGGTATGCTGGATTATCTGATTTCCATACTGGTAACGGCGTACCCCAAAACCTATTACGGCTTATTGACCAATCGCGCGCATTCTCAAGCCATTTACCGAATAAATTATCTTTAACGCTACTTGGCACCCAGTTAATATTTTGATTCAATTCGACCATTCGGTCTTTAAATTCTGTAACCTTTACATACCAAGAAGGAACAGCTTTATATATTAAAGGCGTATCAGTGCGCCAGCAATGCGGATAATTATGAATATATTGCTCTGTCTTTAGCCAACTGCCTTGGTTTTTAAGTTTAATAATGATTGGGTCATTAGTATCAAATACTTGCATGCCTGCAAAATCTGGTATCTCGTTGGTAAATTTCCCGGCATTATCAACTGGACATACCAACTCTATACCATGCGACTGACACAAAATCTGATCATCCTCACCAAAGCCTGGAGCCATATGTACAATTCCTGTACCATCACCTTCCATAACAAAATCGCCAGCTAAGATTTTAAAGCTATTAGGATGATTTGCAAAATAATCAAATAAAGGTTTATATGTTAATCCGACAAGATCTTTGCCGGTTATCGTCTCATATTGCGTTGCTTCGTCGTAACCAAGCTCTTTAGCGTATTTAGCTAATGAGGATTTAGCTAAAATATAACAAATGTTATCCTTAGGAATTAGCACGTACTCTATACCTAAGCCGACAGCCAGAGCAAGGTTAGACGGCAGCGTCCATGGCGTAGTTGTCCAAGCGAGTATTCTGCATTCTTCATAGTTTCTAGAACTATTTGGTTTCTCATTAAGAACAAAGCTCACTGTAACTGCTTTATCTGTTCGCTCTCTGTAAGAGTTATCAAGCCTTGTTTCAAAATTAGATAAAGGCGTCTCACAAGCCCATGAATATGGCATTACTCGCATGGATTCGTATAACAGACCTTTTTTATATAACTCCTTAAAAGCCCATATAACAGACTCCATAAAGTCTTTATCCATAGTTTTATATGAATTATCAAAATCTACCCACCTAGCTTGACGGTTTACATATTCTTGCCAATCGCTAGCGTATTTCATTACCGACGAACGGCAATGATCGTTAAATTTCTCGATACCGAATTTAGTAATAGCCGCTCTACCTGAAATCCCCAGTTCTTTTTCAGCTTGCATTTCAGCAGGCAAACCATGACAATCCCACCCAAAACGGCGCTCTACTTTTTTTCCTTTAGTTGTCTGATAACGCGCATATACATCTTTAATAAAACCAGTCAGTAAATGTCCATAATGCGGAAGTCCATTAGCAAAAGGCGGACCATCATAGAAAATAAATTCGGATTGCTTATCTGCTATCCTATTATCGATTAGACTTTCTGTAGAAATCGCTTCTAGTAGGGGATTTGAAGGAGTCATAGAGCGCAGCATTTGAGCGTACTTTTGTGTATGTGAGGATGTGAACAATGGCTCAACGTCCAAATTATCAGCTGAAGTAGATTTTTGCCGTGAGTCTATTGATTTTTGAAAAGTATTATTGGCGCGCCAATAAGCTAAAATCTTTTTTTCGATAGCGGGAAAATCAGCATTGGATTGTACGTCTGGATAATATTTTTGAGTCATTTTAAAGGTTTGGTTATGTTTATTAATATCTGAGAGCTTAGAAGCCATAATTGTTAAGTCTTGAAATGGTCTTGCAATAACGGTAAGTCCCAATTTTTATTAGTTATTATATTCTCTATTCTTTAGTAAATTTGCTATTAAATGATAAGATTTAATCGCTTTATCTGGATCAAGTTCCATAAGCTCTGAACCGAGTTTTTCATTATTGTGTATATCCCATAAGCGGCAACTATCAGGGCTAATTTCATCAGCTAGCATAATCATGAAATCTTCCCCATTAAACACTCGGCCAAATTCCAGCTTACATTCAACTAATCGGATACCAATTCCAGCAAATAAACCACTTAAAAAATCATGAACGCGCCTTGCTTTATTTTTTATTTCTTTTATTTCTTTATAATTTAGCCAACCAAAATTATTTATCTGATGTTCATTAATTATAGGGTGCTTTAGTTCATTACTTCGGACTTTAAAATCAATAATTGGTTGATCAAATACGTAACCTTCTTCCATGGCAAATTCTTTAACAAATCTTCCACAAGCAACCGAAGAAATACATACTTGAACAGGAAAAATATCTACTGATTGTATTAATTGTTCTCGCATATTAAGTTTTTCTATCAAATGATTTTCTACACCAATCATATCTAGTTTTTCCATAATGAAAGAAGAAATATCATTATTAAGCACCCCTTTACCTGAAATCTCAAGGACTTGGCCATTTTCTAAAGTGATATTGTCAGTAAATGCCATAATGAAAGCGAAATCTTCTTCTGATTGGTACAAAATTTTACTTGCACCGTGATATAACATATGTTTCATTTAGCTTTTACTTTTAAAAATTTAAGCGTTGGCACAATTTTTGATAATCAATTATTGTAGGCTCAGGGCCTATAATAGAGAGAGTTGGTTTTGTAGCAAATATTTTTGACGCCATTTCTATGATATCAGATGTCTTGCTACTCATAACATATTCAATTGTCTCTTCAATTGGAATATATCTATTAAAAACTGTAAAATTCTTGCCTATTTCTTCGGATTTATAAGCAGATTTTTCTTGAGCCATATATAGGCTAGTTTTTAACTGTATTTTTGCTCTATCAAGTTCAGATTCTTTAATAGAATCGGTAATTTTTTTTATCTCTTCTACTAATTGGTCACTCAATAATATTAATTTATCATGCGCTGTAGCTGCATAAATATTAAATAGACCACTATCATAATACGAGCTATTGCTGCTACCAATCGAATATACTAAACCTAGATTTTCTCTTATTTGCTGGAATAAACGGGAAGACATACCGCCGCCAAGAATCAGACCAACTATTTGAGCATGATAAAACTTTTCAATATTAAGGTAAGCTACACTCTCAAAGCCTAGTAGTAAAGTTGTTTGTTCTAGATCTTTACTTACCGTTGAATGGCCACCAGTATAAACTGCTTTCTCAAACTTAGTATTTTCACCTAGTCTTAAATTAGCAAATAACTGACTGGCAAATTTTATTACTTCATCATGAGATATATTGCCAGCTACTGACAAATAAATATTTTCTGTATTATAATGCTTGTCTAAATAATTATTAAAATATTTTTTATTAAATTTAGCTAAAGTCTTACTAGTACCCAAAATGGATCTCCCTAGAGACTGATTCTGATACGCACTTTTATAAAACTCTTCATAAATATGTTCGTCCGGATTATCCTGTACTTGAGCAATTTCTTGTAAAATTACTTGATATTCTTTCTCTATCTCTTCCTGTGCAAATACTGAGTTTTGTATTATATCTGCTAATATACTTAGTGCTTCATAACAATTATTATGCAATACTTTGGAATAATATACCGTTTGCTCATAACCAGTATAAGCGTTAAAGTGCCCCCCTATTGCATCGAATGCTTCAGCAATTTCTTTAGCACTGCGAGTGGTGGTTCCTTTAAATGCCATATGTTCAAGGAAATGAGATATACCTATCTCGTTTAGATTTTCATAACGACTCCCAACATTAACTATTAAATTAATGGCAACAGAATTTACATGTGGCATATTATAGGTAAGGACTGTGAATCCGTTATCGAGCTTACTTGCGTTGAAGGTCATGTGTATTATTTTTAGATGTTATTTTTTCTAAAAATACCTTGTTAAGCCTGATTAGGCAAGGAGAAAAGAGTAGACTTTTTTGTTACTTAGCCTGAACTATTAAGAGCGAAAATATCAGTTCAAGAGAGGAGTGGCTTAAAATTGTCATACTAAGGAAGCCGTTAGGCCGATATATTGAGACAGATAAAATAATTCTTCGGACTATTTTTTAAAAATTAAAATTAAACATAAATTATATCTACTTTTAAGCTTTTTGAAAAAGCTCTATTGCCCTTTTAACTTGGCTTCCTAGCTTTTCTCTTAATAGTCTCGCTTATACTTAATAACAATTATGCAATTTGCGGCAAAAGCCCTCTCAATAGTAATTCTTTAGATAGATTGAACGCTTTTCCTAGCTATCCCTATGTTTTTTAGGCGTTCGCATACTTTTTCAAATACTGGCCTTGGTAAAATATCAGGAGTAACAACTTCTATATATTTATTATCTTTGATTTCTAAAGAAAATGATGGTTCATGAAATTCAGGGCCATCAATCTCCCTAGCGATTTTTATAAAATTACCAATTATGTGGCTATTACAATAATCCGATCTGCTAATCATTCTTTTAGCAAGTCTATTAATATACATATCAGATTTTACAGTATAAGTGAAAGCCAGAGCGAGGCTTAGCATAATTCTTTGGCGATGACAAAATGGAATATCGGATGCTAAGATAAATTCAACTATAAAATTAGCGCGCAAAGTTTTATCAATATTTTTATTGAATTGAGCTAATAAAATTGCTAATTCAATAATAGAAACCGTAATATAATCAGGATTAATCAAAAGAGGCTCTATCACTTGAAGGTATTTATCAATTTTACAGAGGTTAGGATCAAATTTTACTAATGCTCTGATCCGTTCGTAAATAATATCCTTTCTCTGTTCTTCAATAGGTAACGAAATAAATCTTACGCCTTCTTTTAATCCATAATTTGAAATGATTATTTTTTCTGGTGAAAAAACTTCGAACATTGATTTAGCAATTAAAATTGCATTATAATCAATTTTTCTTGGGTCATATTGTATTCTTGTTTTATTAATACGAACAAGCTTTTCTAAATAAAGTTCAAACTCTACTCTACTAATTCCTAAATTATGTAAATTTTTTAGGGGGTACTGCACGGACTCCATATAATATCTACCGATTAACCGAAGTGCTCCACCAATCAGATAGAGGTTTGGATAATGTTGTTCGCCAAACTCTTTCTTAATCATTTGACTAATTATAACAGTATCATCAAATCGATTCTCTGAAAGAAGCTTGGTGCCAAGAGGTAAAGATTTTAAATTTCCTACTTTTTTATCTGCTATTTGAGCTAATTCTAAGCTACCGCCTCCTAAATCTGCAACCACACCGAATGCATTATTGATGCCAGAAATTAAGCCAGCAGCAGTTAGGTATGCTTCACGGTCTCCAGAGATGATATCTATATCAAGATTAAATCTCTGTTTTACTATATTCTTAAACTGCTCTGCTTTGGGGTGACCACGAAGTACAGCTGTTGCCACACATTTAATATTAGTGACTGCCAGTGTTTTGAAAATGTGCATTAAATATTGTAATGATAAATAAGCTTGATGCCGACCTTCTAATTCATCAGATTTAAGCAAATTAGCGATATCACTTTTAAACTTATCATTAAAAATTTCAGGCGCACCAAGTTCATCACATTCGTAAACTACAGCCCTAATGGCATTATAGCCTATATCGATAATGGCTGAACGCATTGGTATTTATCTAATTATTTATTTATTCTTTGTAGAATGGTAACTTTTGCATAGACATAGTATGGATAGCAGCAAAAGCTCAACACCTTTACATCATATGGAAGAAAATTTTGGCTCAGATAATTTTAACTCCTGCTGCGTCACTTCTTATCCTCGAAAAAGATCCCTTATAAATACAGCTAATCCTACAAATTAATTATTTTCCCGCAATGTTGGTATACTATTAAACCTCAGTGGTAGCGTCTTCATCATTCTTTATTTCTTCTTCCGATATATCATTGTCCTTATTAGGATCAAAAGGCTCTTGAGTTGGTATAAAGGTAGGGGGTAATAGACGACTTGTAAAGAACTTATCTTCATAATATTTGATTTTCATAGACTTAATAGGAGGGAAAGACTCAATCAATACTATTTGTTCATCTTTGGGTAATTGAATTACTTCTTGTGGTAGTAATAATGCTCTTTGAACTTGCGACACGTTTTTTGTTCTGGTTGAAATATTGAGATCAAAGAATAAAGGCTTACTAAAAGATTCTTGCTCCACCGTTTTATTACCACAAAGCTGTGATATTAAATTAGCAGTCTCATAATTGTTGGCTGCAAAAGTGATACGGAAGGTAGAATTTGATAAGAAAGAATTCATTCCTGCATCTTCATAGGTACCTTTAAGCTGCTGAGTATCTTGAATAATTAAGAACAACCGTACTCTGTATCCTCTAAAATAAGCAATGCCTGCTTTAAAAGTTTCCATTTTACCTAAAGTAGGAAACTCATCAAGTAAAAACATTACACCGTAAGGTTCTTCTTTAAGGTCTGGCATTTTACGGCTTAAAAATTCAGTGGATTGCTGATAGAATACCTGCATTAGTTTTTGCAAACGCTGGATATTATCAGGAGTTAAACCAACATATACAGTTGTTTTTGTTTTCTTAAATTCCTGTACATTAAAATCTGATGAAGCAGTAGCAGCATCAATTAACGGGTTAGCCCATAATTCTAAAGAAGAATTCATAGTAGAAATAACACCAGAACGCTCTTTATCTGCTTTCTGTAAGAAGGCAGCAATATTCATATATGCTACTGGATGTATTACTTTCCCAAGGGTATCCAGCACAACTGCTAGATTATATACCACATCATCACTACGCATGGTGCGAACTACTTCCCCAAAAGATTTAGTTTTGCTTGGATCAGCAATTAGGTATAAGGTTACACCAAGGAATAGGCTACGTGCTTCATTATTCCAAAAATCCTTTTCCGGCATAATCAAATTGGAAATTTTCTGAACATCATCTACCATTTGTCCAGGCTTAGTGCTAACCCAGTCTATCGGATTGTAACAATGAGTAATTCCATCTGGATTAGATGGTTCCCAAACAAATACTTTTTGTCCATGTTTTTCTCTCCATCCACTAGTGAGGCCATGATTTTCTAATTTAATATCATGGACAACTACTGAATGCTCCCAGAATAATAAATTTGGTATAACAAATCCTACACCTTTACCAGAGCCGGTTGGAGCAAAAAGTAGTGCATGTTGAAAGCCATCAGCTACGAAATATCCCCCCGTATTTACTCCAAGTAGCACTCCATGTTTTGCACGTAGCCCTGCTCGTTCTATATCGGAAGGAGAAGCCCAACTGGCATCACCATATACTTTTTCCTTAATCTTACCAAACTCCATACTTTTGATTTTGCTAAAGTTCTTAACATAAAATATTAAGGCTATAATTGTAGGCGTAAATAAAGCAAATATTAATTTAATTTTTAAGTAATCGTAAGCGTCAAATTTTAGTTGTGACCAAACCGTTATTAACCAGTAACCCCATTTATATGCAATATTAATTGCTTCTATGTTTAAACCTATATTCTTCGTTTCATTGGTAACAAGCCCGGTCAATGCGCCGGTTCCCCATAAAACTGCAAAAAGAACAACAGGGTGAAGCAACGCATGCCCTACTATGTTCCTTATAATTTTGAGAACTTTATACCATTCCATCGCTAACCCTACTTTTTTTATAGTATATTTCTGAAACGTACCTCTTTCCTCCGTGGCCCCGTTTTAATTGCACTACTATATCTACAACTGCTAATATATATTTTTTAATTTCTTCAGGAGGCATCCCTAAACTAGCCTGCATTACCATTAATTTAAGTTGCTCTAAAGCCATTTCTGGGCTGTCAGCATGTAATGTTGAGATAGAACCAGGATGGCCAGTATTAATTGCTCGTAGAAAGCTAAAAGCTTCAGCTCCTCTAAGTTCTCCAACAATAATTCGGTCTGGCCTTAAACGTAAACAAGCTTCGATTAAATCTTGTACAGTAACTTTTGCCCGCCCCTGTCCACCTTTCGAAGCAAGTAAATGTACTCTATTGGGATGATTTATGATAACTTCACGCGCATCTTCTACTGTAATTATTCTTTCCTCTAAAGGAATTTCCCCTAGAGCAGCGTTAGTAAAAGTGGTTTTACCAGTCGAGGTACCACCGCTAATTATAATGTTTTTTTTAGTTAGTACAGCGTGCCGAATAAACTCTTTAATTTTTTTTTCTTTAAGATAATTATTTAAGATTCCTTCATTTTCATCTATTACAGTTCCAGTAACAGTATCATCAAAAGCCCCCATTTTAGCGTACTCATCTAAAGAAAGATGCATAGTACTGCCTTTTCTAATGGAATAGGCGACAAGTCTAGGTTCGCAAGCAGGTGGAAACACTATTTGGATACGATAACCGTTAGGCAGCGATGCAGAAAGAAGAGGTTTTTCTTCAGAAATGTCTTGTTCTGTTGATTGCGCTACTAGTCTACCGAGAGCAATTAAATGATCGAAATCAAGTTCAGGTATTAATTTACTATATAACTCCCCTTTTTTTTCAACAAATACTTCGCCGGGTTTATTAACCATAATTTCATTAACGCCCTCTTCAGCAAATAATTCTCTAAATGGCAATAAAAACGTTTCTAATGCGGCGTATTCTGCAGTCATCTTTATCTTCATTTATTGTTTAGTAAAAATTACTGCATCAACCTAGACTTTTGCAGCACTTTTTTGGGAAATTTATAATCTTTATTAACATAAATTTTGATAGTAGTACCTTGATCTATAGTAACTGTCGGCTTAAATTGTTGTGTTAACATATCTTTAACCGTGTTGCTTACATCAGTAAACGCTTGTTTGGAAGCATTTTGTGCTTGGGTTGGAGTAGCGGCCGTAGCCGTTGTGCTAAGTAGACTCGCTGCTGCGGTATTAACTGCTGTCATCAAAATACTAATTCTTTGACCATTTTCTGCTCCAGTAGTAGTTTGCGCTGTAACGCAAGCTTGCGATATACTAGTATAAGCCGCTGTGGTTTTATCAGTAAGAGCGTTAGTAACTTCCGTGCAAATTTTTTGGATTTTTGTATTCTCTGAGTTAGCATTATCTTGAAAAATTTGCAAAGCTAAATTTTGTATGTTTGTAGCTTGCGCAGTATTAGCTGCTGCTGCCTGAGAATTAATAGGAGGGGCTATAACTTTATCCAGAGCTTGCGCAAAACCAATGTTAAAGGCTGAAATTAAAACAGCATTAGCTATACGTTCCTTGAATTTATTATCCACCCTTCCTTGGGCTCCGGCTCTTCCTAAATCATCAGTAGTGGTACCTTGTAAATTAATTACATACCCATTAGATAAATCAATTCTTGTCCATATTATTGAAATCCTTCCAGAAGTTTCGGTCACATTGCCATAAGATCCAAAAACTTTAGAACCTTTCGGAATTAAAATAACTTTTTCTTTCTCTGAATATACGTCTCTATTAATTATTGCTTTAACTTCACCGCCAAAATCCGTGTTAATTGCCGTTTCTACTACTGCGGTAATGATTTTACCACGAGCTAGTACAAACTCCATATTACCTCTGTCTTTGAAAGTCACTTCTTGTTCCACTTGTTCTGCTGTCTTCTGAGATTCAGCTCCTCCTAATAATACTATAGAAGACTTTCTTTTTGCTTCTTTACGTCTTTTTTCTTCATCATTATCCACTAATTTCACAGGAAGCTCAGCCGTTAACGGTAAAGCAGGTTTTTCTACGGCCGGCAGCGGAGTAGGAGGAGGCGCTAATGGTATTACTGGCAGTTCAACTGGCGGTGGCGGAGGGGGTAATGTCGCTACCGGCGTTTCTAATGCTGGCGGAGACGGTAATGTGGGAATGTTTAGCGGAGGGCTTTCTATTTCTTGGACTGGCTTAGCAATACCGGAAGGCAAGGGCACCGGTGCATCATGAGAACTTTTATTATTTATAAATAGATTGAAAAAAATATATATAAAAATTCCACAAATAATTACGACTATAAAAATACTTTGCTTAGGATTAGAAGCAACCTTTGAGAGTTCATTCTGAACCTCTGGCAGCGCTGCTCCCGGCTCTTTTGCTGTTAAATCTGTATTATTTTCTTGTGTCATATATTGTATTAAATTAACTTTAATAATTTTGTTTTAGTTCAAAAAGAAGCGTAACTGACGTCTTGATGGAAAGCCACAACTCTCATCTTGGTCAGATCTGTACCTCACAACTAGTCGCCTGTTATTGCGAGTAATGAGTAAGTACAACGTAATACAATCTTTGGAGTTATAGATATAGTTTTGTAAGACCAGCACGGCTATTCCCTGGCCTTAAGTAATAATATTCTCTACTCTCAATGAATCATAGATTCATTCTCTTTTCGTCCTTTTATTTGGATAATAAAACCTAATTAGGTAAACTAAGTCTTTTTCTTCTCCATCCTCTAATTCTCTCGAAACAATATCAAATTGATATGTTCTCTTGTTGGTTAATACGGTCATATTGGTGCGCATATTTTTTTCTAATGGTTTTATAAACAGCCTATTTGCTAAAGGTGTTATTTTCCAAGCATAAGTATCGCCTACAGTAATGGTCTTTATTTCTTCATTTGGAGCAAACTCTATGTGCGACTGAAAGCCAAAATGCAAGACTAATAAGAAAACTTCATTAGGGTTGTAGATGTAGGTTTTAATTCGACTATCAGTAGTTAAAGATAACTCATCCATATTTTTTACACTTTGACTGCCATTGGCATTAAAAGCGCTAAATAACATTGCTATTGCGCAAAAAAATCTAACTATTATCATCATCTACCCTGTAACCATTAATTTGGAATCCAACTGGATTAGCATCTCGATCTTGTTCAGTAAGTTCCATAGGAATATACTGAAAGTTAATCACAGATATTTTGTTGTAAGCATTTTGACTGCCACTTGTTTCATTAACAGAAAATCTTACCATATATTTATTTTTTTCTACCAATGACCATGATTTGATTGTTAAAAAAGTTGTATTACTTTGTGCATATTTTATGGTTGGGTCAATCTCTTTATTTCTTATATAACCTAAATAGTTATAAAAAACTTCATTGGTAGAGAATAAACGTACAATTTGCCTAGCTTCAGTATTAAAGTCAACTGGATTATAAGTTTCTCTGGCTATAAGATATTTTTTAATAAAATATCTCGCAAGAGCATCATTGCCATTTAAAATTTCACTAGAAATAGGGTTTACGATCGTTGCAGCACCAGTATTATCATTAATTTGGATAACAAATGGATCAAATTCTTTAGAATTAACTACAAAAGTGATAGCAATAATAGAAATCGCTACAAGTAACATTAGAATTAATAGTAGTACTAATAATAAATTACGCTGTACTTTAATTTTGGCAGCTCTTTCTTCGTACCAATTTCTAGTAGCTCTAACTACATTATTACCAGCGTTCACAGAAGACACCGTGCCGTCTGGCGCTAAAACGGCTGGCTCCTTTAGGCGGTTAAGTAAATTTGATATTTTGAACATTTACGTACTATCTGATAATTTAACTTTTATATTTTATATAATATCTCTATTAACCAACCTTCTAATACAAGGATTACCTTTGGCAACACTTATTTCAAGTGATTCAGCTGAAACGCAAGGGCTTTTTATCTCATATGGCGGGCCAGGAGTACACGATAGTAATGGAAATAACATCATTGAAAGTAATAAAAATTTTAATAGTCTTATCATTATTGCTTGAAAATTAATTTATAACTAGTACAAGGTAACCTAGTATACGATAGTTCTCAAGTATATTTTATAAAAAGTTATATTTAAAGTAGATTTTTTATTCTTACTGCTTATATTTGCTACCACCTATATTAGTTAAAAGATCTTAAAAAATTAAACTTTTTATTAAGTGACAAGGGTAGGAGCGGGCTTAAATATATATGCGCGCAAATGCGGAAGATGATGAAGAAAAATTCTTGAAATATGCAAAATATAAAAATTTAATGTTTCTGGTATTGTAGCAACAAAACTAATTTTTTCTTACCTTTGAAGTTCTAATTTAGGAAAAAATAATAATTATTCTTTTAAAAACTATGGTAAGGTTTTAAAAAAATAATTAATTAAACTCTACTGATGGATCCAATATTAACTTCGGTTCAGGAATATATTAAATCCGGGGAATATTTTACTGATGCTAGGAAATGGTATAATTTTAAATATATTTCCCCAATTATACATCGGTCTTTTTTATTGTTATTCGCCATTGTTTTCCTTATATTACTAAGCATAATACTTATTAACATAAATTCGGTGCTACCTCTAGTAAAGCAAGTAAGATATGCAATTGCTTCTAATTCATTTCACAGTAGTGCAATTATACACCGCGCTAATAAAAAAGATGCTAACCCACTTAATGCTATCGCAGATATTATGGTAAGGAATTATTTGATACACCGAGAATCTTATGATTATGACCGGCTAAAAAATCAATTTATGTTTATCCAAAATAATTCTACGCGTATAATATTTAAGCAATTTGCTAATTATATGAATATTGATAATCCAGTATCGCCGGTAATGCGCTATCAAAAAGCTTATAAAAGAGCCATAGAGATAATCTCGGTTAATTATAACCAGAATGGCGAAGCTGTGGTTATATTCCAATCTGTAGCTCAAAATAATCTTGCAGAGATATTAGAAATGATAATATGGCAAGCTGTTATCGGGTTCCAAATCGATCCTATTAGGCAAGATTTACCCGTTGGTTCAAAATTTAATTTTGCAGTCACTAATTACAAACTTAAATTGTTAGAAGATAAAAGTAAAAAATAAAATGAAACTGTTCTTAACTTTTTTTATAGTAGCGTTATTTACAAATACTACTTTAGCCACACGAGAAAGTAGGCCAATGCCTATTGACCCTAGAATAAGAGTTATGGTATATAGTCCAGATGATGTATTTAAATTTACTGGCTATTATGGTTACCAAGCAAGCATAGAACTGGCCAAAGATGAAGAAATTGTAAGTATATCAATGGGAGATACTACTTCTTGGCAAATTGTACCTGCAGGTCATAGGATTTTTATAAAACCTATGGAGCAAGATGCAACAACTAATATGACGCTTATCACTAATAAGCGAACTTATTTTTTTGAATTATACGCTGCAGAAACTACCAGCATGAGAGATCCAAATATGGTGTTTAATGTTAGGTTTATATATCCAGATGAAGAAGGTTCTGAACATTTGCAAAATTATAGCACTTCTTCTACCGGGCCAGATTTAACTCATCCAGAGAAGTATAACTTTAATTATTCTATTAGTGGCAATGAAGAAATAGCACCAATTAAAATTTTTGACGATGGCGAATTTACTTATCTCCAATTTAGAGATAAAAACGCTGAACTTCCTGCTGTTTTTGCTGTTGATGAATCCTTACGAGAATCTATGGTGAATTATCGTTTAGCCCAAGATAATGCTAACATGATTATTATAGAACAAGTTTTCCCTAAATTATCCATACGCAACGGCAAAAAAATTGTATGTGTATTCAATGAAGCATTCCGGCCTTATTGATAACGTAACCTATTATTGATGACCAGGTATTTTCTTCATAATACTTGTCCGAGCAAGATGGCTATTCACAGCTTCTTCTTTTCTTTTCTTACCTCACTAAACTTTTTCTAAAAACTAGCTAAAGTTTATTGCTAGCTCACATATTATTTTACTTAGTTAATTTAAAGATTATTTAACAAAAGAAGTTTATACCCTTTTTCTAAATACCACCAATTAACAACCACGCCTAACCAAAGGAAAGCAATAAGTAAGAAGGTGATATTTTTGTAAACCGTAAAGAGAAATCCTATTTTTTAAGAGTTAAACCTTTTGAGATATATAATGAAAGACACTTTCAATCAGGAAAACTTGGCACCACAATATAAATTTCGGCTTTCGCCAATACTATAACAAATGAGATGCCTATAATTAAAATTTTTTGTTCAAAGGCTTGTATGAATTTATATATAATTTCCAATTTAAGATGCTGTAAAATTTTTTGTTAAGTTATTTAATATATACCCATCGCCAATGAAAGTACTGGAGAAATCTTTGGAAATAGGTTACAAATGTAGTTATGATAAAATTTCAACCGCTCAGTAACGAACAAAAAAAAGATTTAGAACTCCGTCATCGT
>Ga0105051_10000433_pt1 | contig 58305 bp, 96 predicted proteins | sample FRY02_FD_78383 | JGI IMG/M metagenome (GOLD analysis project Ga0105051, IMG submission 78383) | Freshwater microbial communities from Lake Fryxell liftoff mats and glacier meltwater in Antarctica - FRY-02 (megahit assembly) | ecosystem: Environmental > Aquatic > Freshwater > Ice > Glacier... | reverse complement strand
TTGGTGGTGGTATTATCTTTTCTGAATACAATAACTCTCCTTCACTCAAACCATCTAAACAAACGCTTAACTTTGGTAGTGGGGTTTTAATTGTCGGTACTATCCTTACTTCAACTGGGGTTATCATTAATCTTAATTCACATAATAGATTGAAAGATAAGAGAAGAAACTAGAAAGGTATAATTCAATCAATTAATTTAAACTAACAAACAACAAACAACATGCTAGAAGATTTAATAGAAGATTTAATAGAAGATGTTAAGCATTACGAAAATTCGTCTCAGGCAAGGGATGAATTTAGGGATTTAGTTGAAAGACAGTTTCGAAATTTAACCAAGGCAACTCAGATAATTTTTTTAGATAAATTACAAGAACAAATTACAAAATTAAGTGGACGTTGGGATGTAGTAGTTAATGTACCTGAGGTTTGTGTTGAAATAATAAAGGCTATAAAAGAATAAATTATTCTTTACAAAATTACTTACCTTTGTCTCAAGTTAAAAAATAATATGGAAAACATTATCAATTTAGAATATAGAATGTATGGGTTAGTTGCCTATCAATTATCTGGAACAATCCATGCTGGTATTCAATACGGACATGCTGTTGTTGATTATGCTCAAGCGGTAAAAAACTTACCATTTAATGAAGGGATTTACAATAAGTGGGCCACCAAAGATAAAACATTTATCATTCTCAATGGTGGAACAACCAACAACAACCCAGAAAGATTAGGTTCTCTTAATCAACATCTAGCCTTGTTAAAAGAAAATCTTATTCATTGTCAAGACTTCTACGAACCAGATTTGGGGGACCAACTAACAGCTGTTGTGTTTTTGATTGATGAAAGGGTGTTTGATAAAATCACTTATCCAGATTTCAAACCAGAACGATTACCGTTTAGTTTTGAAGAAACTAGTTTGAAACAAATTTCAAACTTGGAAGCGGAGAATAATAAAAACTATCAAATCTGGGCCCAAGGAATTGGTGGAGCAAAAAATGTTTTCTTGAGAGAATTCTTAAAACCGTTTAGGTTAGCTTAAACCTTTACTTTTTTCAAAAATTTCCATATCATTAGATATGGAAGTAATTGAAAAGCGAAAACAAATTAATCATTATCTTGATAAGAACTATTTCATAAAGGAAAGGCGTTTTTACAAGAAATCTGATGAAGAGGTAATTTTTGGTCATGAAATAGCCAACGAATTACCTACTATTTTTTCATTTGAAACTGATTTTTGTTTATATATTTTAACTAAATGGGCTTATCGAAATTATTTAGATAAAAAAGAGGTATAAGATTTTGGACAGCAGAAATGGTTCAAGATGTTAGTGTATTCCAAAACATCGATGTTGAAGCTGAATTAACAGCTATGCTGGCTGATGATTTGGCTAGAGAAATAAATGCTCAAATTCTTTCATCATTAGGGCATAACTTAGGTGAAAATTATCACATGGGTATAGACATTTCAAGCTAGAAAAAACTTAAAAAATAAAAACCACGTTCATATTATATGGAGTCTAAGATTACACTACAAGGAAAGATAGTTTTCGAACCAGAAAATAGAACCAAGAAGCATAATTCACAATCTTCTTGGAAGAGAATGGCTATGGTTAATTTTAGTGGTGATATCACTGAGTATTATGCTTGGTTTATACAAAGACGTTATAATTTAGTGTTAAACAAACCCTTGCGTGGGTCTCATATATCGTTCATAAATGATTCTATGAAAGAACTTAGTTGTAACGATACCAAAACCGCTGAAGAAATCGATTCATCTTGGGAGTTGGTTAAAAATAAATGGGATAAGCAAATAATACCAGTGGTTTTAGATTTGGATGTGAAATTCGGTAAGCAACATTGGTGGTTACAGGTCCCACAAGAAGATAGGGAGTTGTTACACGGGATAAGAAGTGAACTAGGTCTTGGTAGACCATATTGGGGGCTCCATATGACAATAGGACACGCCAATGAAAAGAATATTGAACATTCTGATTACATTCAGAGATTGATTCAAAAAGGGTTTATCATATGAATTTGGTAAATTCAAAAAGATTTCGTAAATTTGCTAAAGAAAAATTAAACTTCAGATGAAAGTACTAGACTTATTAGTTGGGAGAAAAATGAAAATCATGACCGATGTCTTGGTTGAAGTTGAATTGGAGATTGCCTCGGTTGAGGAACAACATCATTCACAGGATTTAGAACCATCAACATCAAAAAATGATTTTTGGCCAGCATCTAGGGATTGGACAACATATGAGGTAAAGTTTACCAATGGTAGTAGAAAGAGTTTTCAAAACTTATCAGACATAAAAATTTTATAAATGGAAGTATTACAAATTAAACTAGTTGGAAAGAAAACGGGTTCCGAGACTTCAGAAAATTTGTGTGAGTCGGAGGTTCAAATTTTCGCAACGCCAGAAGAAATCGAAGGATTTATCGATATTTGGGCCGTGTATGATGATAAGGATTTGGACTATCGTGAAAATCGTCCAATCTCTATTAGTTTCTTAAAAAGTTTGATAGGGAAATTGGAAGCTTCTGGAGCAAATTTTGTTCGTGTGGTGTTTGATAGTGACCGCAATGAATATACCCTAGATGGTTTTAAGGTTAATAGAATGTCCCCAGAAGAGGAAGCTTTTGAGAAAAAGTTGTTAGCTGAAAAGGAAGCTATTAAGAAAAAGTTGTTAGCTGAAGAAGAAATAAAAGAAATAGAAGAAGGTATAGTAAATCAGATTAAAAATCTTGAAATACGATTAGCCAATTTAAGAGGATAAAAAATTATGGGAGGATTAGCACTTAAAAATACCGTAACAAGACGTTACGAGAGAGAAGAATTTGAAACTATTAGTCTTGAGTTAACAAACACACTTAAACAAGTTTTTAAGCGTGTTGAGATGCCTTTATATTATAAAGATAAAGAATCATTCGGTGATGCGGATATATTGGTTTCTACAGAGAATTTTCATATCAACATGAGAGATTATATCGTTGAAGTGTTTGCCCCAAATGAAATTTTTCATAACGGCAATTGTTGGTCCTTTGATTACAAAGAACTTCAGGTTGACCTTATAACAGTTTCAGAGGAAGATTTTGACACCAATTATAACTATTTGAGCTACAATGACCTTGGGAACTACCTTGGGAAAATCGCACATGGTTTTGGGGTAAAATACGGTCAACAGGGGTTGGTTTATGACCATTATTTTAGGGGTTCTAAGATAGGTCGTATTACTGTATCTAAGGATTACGATAAAATCTATGGTTTCTTGGGTCTTTCATATGACCGTTGGAAAGAAGGTTTTAATAGTTTGGAAGAGATATTCGCTTTTGTATCAGAATCACCTTTTTTCAATTGGGAATATCTTCAGTTGGAGAACAACAACCGTATAAATAGAGAACGTGATGTAAAGCGCAAGAGTTACATGAGTTTCTTGGATTATATCGATAAGAATTGCAAGGATGATGACCATCGTTACCCTTATGAAAAAGATAAGAGTGTTTACATTGATATGTTAGCCGAACTTTTTCCAGAGTCTAATATTACGATGGAAATTCGTAGAATGGAGTATGAGGAATGCAAATCTCTTTACATCAAAGCTAAATTTAATGGTGGTGAAGTAATGAGAAGGTTTGGTTTAAAGGGTAAAGAGTTGGGTGATGCTTTGACTGGTTTTAAATCGGTTATGAACAATTTGGTACCAGCAGAGGATTATGAATTTTATATCTTGAATACATCAAGCGAAGAAATTTATAACGACTTCGAAAATTATCTTAACTAAGAATAAAACGGGTTATTCTCCTTCAAGTAAATAACCTTTTTTTCTATATCTTCACATACGTTGGTGAATTCACCGACTTGTTCGTTGGTTAAGCTGAACCATTCGTTTTTTGTTTCTGTTTTATGGCTGGCATATTTTTTATGGAGCCATTGTTCAACCTTGTGGTAATGGTTTGATTCAAATGAGTTCAAGAGTGTTATGATATTTGAATTACCTGTTTGCAATTGTTTTATACGTTTGATAACTGGGTTTTTGGTTATACCAATTTTATAACGTTCGTTTCCTTCTTTATCAACTTCCAACAAAAGATATACATATCCCATAAAACAATAGTAATTATTTTTTTTTGAATTGTAAATATTTATGCGTAACTTTACAAAAAGACAAAAAAACGGATATTGAATGCCCTTATTGCGAAAAAGAACTTGATATAAACCATGATGATGGTTTTGGTTATGAAGAAGGTGTGAAACACCAAATAGATTGTCCACATTGTGAAAAACGATTTATATTTGAAACATCAATTTCATTTTACTATGAACCTGAAAAAGCGGATTGTTTAAATGATGATAAACATGATTATAAGTTATCAAGTACCTCACCAAGAGAATTTTCAACTATGTTCTGTACCATGTGTGATGACAGACGTGAATTAACCGATGATGAGAGAAAGGAGTTCAATATTGGGACGAGGGAAAGTTATTACGAATCACTTAAATTAAAACATGGAGGCGAATAAAACGAAATTAATTCAGTTGATAACCAAACTTGAATTTTATAAGAAATTGGATAAAAAAATAACCAAAGTGTTAAACGCTGAGTTAGAACTTGAAGATTGGAGTGAAGAAGTTTATTATAAAATTTCAGTTTTAGAAGATGGAGTTGATAATTTAAAAGTAGAGATGAATTTGTCGGACGATGAGTGGGACGAATTTCACAAATAACAATACAATGGGGAAAAAAAAATAAACAATATTACATCCAAAACGGGTGGATAGGCAACTCCATTCTTTGGTGGGGAATTAAAGGTAGTGGTTACACAACCGAAATTGATAAAGCTGGTCGATACAGTTATGAAGAGACGAAAAAGATTATTCAACGCCCAGAAGGTAAGGCTTGGGAATGTAAACATGTTGATGAGTGTTTGTCAGCGCACAAAACAATTATTGATGGTCAATATTTAGATAGGAAAAAATGTATTAGAGGGAAAAAATCGTGATTAGGTATTCTCATTTTAAATTTGTACCTTTGTCAATACATTAATTCATTAAAAGTATGAACACAGAAAAAACTTTAGTAGAGGTTACTAGTAACCGCCCTTCACCCAAATACAGGCTGATGATTTATTTTGCTCATAGCACGATGGTTATGTACGCTAAAACCATTATTTCTCATGATAAAATGTCATCAAGGGAATTTATGGAAGAAAATAAAGATGTGGTTAAACGTGTATTTGATGAAGGACTTTCTGTGATGAACTATGAACTTAGTCATCACCAATTGGAAAGAGCATCACTTGTTTATTTACAAGCTAAATATTTTCCTAGTTCGGTTTATGAGAGACCTGTTTTTCAACTCTCTTAAGAAATTCAAAAATAAAAAATAAAATGACAAACGAAGAACAAGTCCCTGATAACTTAGAAACAGTAACTTTTGAAACTGTCGAAATGAGTGCTTTTAGGGATAAAGACATTGAAAATGATATTTGGTGTGAGCGCGTATTTTTATTTCACTCTAGCGAAGATGAAAAAGCGTTCTTCATAGAAACCAACCCAGTGTTATTGGGTGTTTATACAGAACCACATAATAGGGTTTTAAATGATTTTGAAGTACACGCTAATAACCCCGCTGAGATTATTACAAGTGTATCGTTTCATACGGAATACGCAGGTCTAATCAATCTTCATAGAATGGAGTCAGGGTTTGTATGTACCAAACGATATAATTGATTTATGAAAAAATATTTGATTAAAAAACTAAAAGCTCTTATACAACCATTTGTTAGTGTTCGGTTCACTATGATAGGCAAGACCGTTATACGTTTTACCACACATGGATGTATGGCTACTATACATGAATTTGATTATATAGGTATAATAGTTGGTTGTGAATACCCAATACATTGTGATGGTAAAATGTATTATAAGATTAAAGTTTTGAAAAGCAAAGAAGGTGAATTGAGGGATAACCCAGAAGATGTGACCTTTGAAAGAATTCCATCGTGGTACCTTCAAAACTTGGGGGGTGATTTTTATATTGCATATGACTAAATAAATATATTGAATTATGATTGAAGCAGTAGCGTTTTTAGCTCCTAAATTGCACGAATTGAATGACAATAAAATCATTCTATTAAAAGATAAATATCCATGTTTGAGAACAAGGAGAAGAAATATTATAAATTGGTGGAACTCACTTGTTTTTTTGGAAAAATTGGATGTTGGTGCTGTTGCGGTCCATTATCGCAAAATGACACCCAATTACAAATGGATGTGTTACGATGAGCAGAAATGGGAACATTTAACCAAAGGCCAGCAAAAAATAGTAAAATTTGTTTTCTCAAAGAGAAATGATAATTGGTATATGTTTGATATTGCTAGTATGTTGAGGTTGTAATGATAATAAGATGAATATAAAAAATTTAACAAAAAAACAAGAAGAAAGAGTTGAAAAATTCTGGGATAAAACCAAATTAAATGGTTTGATTAACTCCAACATAGCACATTTTGTGTTAGAACATCATTTGATTTCAGCTCTTTGTTTGGAAGATGAAAAGGAATTTTTGTTGAGGTCGGAGGAATTTGGGTTATTAAAAGATGATTTAATTGATGAATCTGATGGTTTACATAAAATATTTAACGAAGAATTCGCCCCAATCACTAGTTTAGAACAACTGGTTAAACGGATTTTAGAAAGCTGTCGTTTAGATGTAGAGGCTATCGAAAAATCAGACCCAGAGTTTATAGGATATATTTCAGACCAAATTTCAAGATGGCATAATGAAAATAAGTAACAAAAATAGTGTTTTATCCTGTTAAAGTCACAACAATAGGGGTTTTGAAAAAATAAATCAAAATAAAACTTGACATATCAAAAAAAAGTAGTACCTTTGCTTAACTTTTAGAAATAGGAGTATATTTATAAACAACGAAAAAATAATGAAAACTTTAAATTTAACTTTGGTCCTTGTCTTATGTTTGCTAGTAGCAGATTGGGTGGGTTATGGTTATTAACGAAGTTTTAAACTTTTAATAATGTAAGCCCATCTTTTAGATGGGCTTTTTTTATGGCCTAATGCCCCGAAGGGTATAAGAATAGGTTCTTTGAAATGATGGTAAATATGTTCGGGTGGCTGAATGGTCATAGGCGGTGCTCTGCAAAAGCATTCATAGAGGTTCGATTCCTCTTCCGAACTCAAATTAAAATAACAAAAGATTAAATAATGTGTTTTATGAATGATGTAATAAAAAATTTCCTAGTAAATAGGGATGAAACAGGTAGAGAAACGGTAACTTATATTGAAACTGGGAAAAAATATTATGTAGAATATATCGAGCCAAGAAATCACAGAGTTAATTGGGGAGATGTTAATCCAGCAACGAAAAAAATTGAGGGTAGCTACGGTGATAAATACAAAGGTGCGATAAATGCTGATGAATCTATAATAACAAAAGAAAACGGTTTCAAAGATATCCGTGAAGGTCAAGGTAGTCCTTACCACACAATAAATTTGATGCATGAACAATGGAAAAAAGAAAATGGATATGCTTGATATAACAGAAATAAAAAAAGACTTATATAGGTCAAAAACAATGGCAGTATTGTATAACTACTGTTATGGAAACCTATATTATATAATTGATATAGGTGGAGAAGGATATCAATTCCCAATATCAACTATTGAAGAAGGACCAACATTTATTGAAAGTGATTCTCCGATGAAAACAATTAAACTTTCATCTGATTTAGGTACTACAACATTTCAAAGTGAAATAAGAGGTTCAGAGTTGATTAGGTGGATAACCAAAGCAAATGAAAATGGAACATTGATTAAGTTAACTTAATGAATATTGGAATATAGCTTAGCGGCTAAAGCACTGTCTTAACATGGCAGCTATCATGAGTTCGAGTCTCATTATTTCAACAAACGCCCCTAGCGTATAATGGTGGTACACTTCTTTTACATGGAAGTTGACGTGGTTCGATTCCACGTAGGGGTACAAGTTTTTTAACGATATATGGGGGTGTGATGAAATTGGTAGACATGCAGGACTTAAAATCCTGTGGGATTTTCCCGTGTGGGTTCGACTCCCATCACCCCTACTAATATTTGACAATTTGGAAAGACAAATAAATGGCCGAGTGGTGGAATTGGTAGACACCCCACACTCAAAAAGTGGTGCTAAACAGCGTGTCGGTTCGAATCCGACCTTGGCTACTAAATGCTACCAGAATAGCAATTAAGACCTATATCGGGTACTTAATGCTACCAGAGTAGCAATTAAAATGGGGCGGTGGACAAAAGGAAAAGTCGGTAGGCTTAGACCCTACGGCAAACGTAAGATACACTTGTGGGTTCGAATCCCACCCGCCCTTCAAATGAGTTTTGGTACCGAAACTCAGACGACATGGTGAAATTGGTAAACACAACCTTCGTGGGAAGGTGAGAATTAATCTCTTACGGGTTCGAGTCCCGTTGTCGTTACAAAAGCTTGACTATTTGGAAAATATTTATTATCATTATAAAAAACAAACATATGATAATAGAAGTAAAACAACCAGCATTCTTATTAGATAAGAATAACCATGAAAAAGTTTCATATAGCAATGAAATTGGTGATAATTGGACATCTATAATGGTTGGTACATATCAATTCGGGTTTCCAAAATTGAAAGAAGGGGAAATTTTGTATAAATACTCAGCAAACAGAGGTTACATAACCAATTACGTCACACACAACATTTTACTTAAAGATGGTGACATTGAATATGAATACACAAAACTAGGTGGTAATATTCTTGTGGGGTTACGTTATAAAGGTGATGGTGATGCTGTTATAGAGCTTGATAAATTTATAACGAATAAGTTTGGTAATGCCAAGTATACAGAATTCATTGATATGAATATGGATAATCCTTGGGTTAGAATTATAATAATCGGTGACTATCATAAATTTTTATTTGGTCTTTAGGAAAAATGGTTACACCAAAATATTTAGTAAGAGCTAATGATTTTAGTATTTTTGATTTAGATGAAAGTAATGGATGTTATCGTGGTTGGTCAAGAAAACCAACAACATATAGAGATGGAACAAGGCCAGAAGCTATGTCACATTTCACCTTCGAAAACTTAACGAAGAATTACGATTTTTTTGCTATAAAAGAAAGTGAAATTGAACACTATGAGAAAAAATCTGACGAACACTACGAATTTTTAAATTGGCAAGTTAGAGCTGATGGACATGGTGGTTCAAAGGGTGGTAGTTACGAGGATTTTTTAAAATATGAGGATAAAGTGAAAAATAATTTAAAATAAAGCTTGACATATCAAAAAAAAAAATGTACCTTTGCTTAACTTTTAGAAATAGGGGTATATTTATAAACAACAAAAACAAAAACACAATGATAACTTTTAACAACATATTTGATTTTGAAGCATTTGCTGCCGAGGCCGATTTTAGCCTAGGAAGGTCAGTTATTGTCGAAAGTTAACATATCGTTTAACTATATTGATAAAAGCCTGACACAGAAATGAGTCAGGCTTTTTTTATTTAATGGACCTTAAGCTAATCTGGTGAAAGCATATCCTTGAAGAGGATGGGAGCCCAGTTCGAAACTGGGAAGGTCCACAACAAACTCGGAAGAGTATAAGTTCTTTGATTTATTGGATGTTTAATGGCGCATAATACAATTGGTGAGTGGCTGCTCTTTCAAGGCAGATGAAGAAATTCTAGAGAGGGTTCAATTCCCTTGTGCGTTACTATAAAGAATTATAGAAAATCTGGTTATAGGTTCCAGTAATTAAAAACCGTATGGATAGTAGGTCAAATGGATAAGATATCTCCCTGTCACGGAGTATGGAGCGAGTTCGACTCTCGTACTATCCGCAATAAACCAATTCAGATAATTGGTTTAAACCGACATGGCGCATAATGGCTGGTGTACTCGACTGTCTATCGAGCAAGTAGGGTGAAACTGAAACGTGGGTTCGATTCCCATCATGTCGGCAAAAACAACAAAACACTAGGTTGAACCTAGTGTTATTATCTTCCTTTCGTCTAGCGGCCTAGGACTCTGGCCTTTCAAGCCAGAAACACGGATTCGAATTCCGTAGGGAGGACTTTTAAATTTGGGTACGCATGTTCCAAGGCTTTGGCGTTTCTCCTTTGCAAGGAGAGAGTGGAGGGTTCGATTCCCTTCGTATCCACAAATTTGGGGAAATAGTTTAACGGGTTAGAACACCATCTAGACGGGTGGCAATGTGGGATTCGAGCTCCCCTTTCTCCACAAATTTAACATCTAATAAATTTTTAATTTAATATACTTGCAACTTATAAACTGTTGTGGTATATTTGCACTGTGAAAAGGAAAATCCTACAAATGTTTGCTAATTTAATAATCAAAAGATTACAATCTTCTCTTGATAAGAGTGATTTTAAATCTTTTGATTACCTAATGAATATAGGTTTGCAGTATAACCTTTTTTGTGTTAATTATTATGAAATTTATTTAGATTAAAAATAAAAAACACTTGCAAGTTATAAAAATGAATTGTAAGTTTGCAAAAGAAGTTCTTTAAAATAATGTTTTAAAAAAGATTTATTACGGCACACCCAACAACGACTGTTGTAAAGTAATTTGTAATATGATGCAAATCAGAGGTCGGTTAAACGAGAGTGGAGTCTCGACCTTAAAAAACGAGTTAAGTTATATCTGTAAAAAAACACATGAATCTGAAAAACAAGGGTTGTCTATGGCCCACGTAGTGATACGTTTGAACAACAGTTCATAAGCGATATGATGGACGCTAATCCGTTGGTAGCAATATTGTTAACATGTAGACCTCTGGTTTTGGTTAAATGGCCAAATAGGTAGTGAGAGCCGAAAAAATCTCACAAATGGAAGAGTAGCTCAGAGGTAGAGCACTAGCCTGAACAGTTAGGTGTCGGTGATTCGAAACCACCCTCTTCCACGAAAAATCCATCCGTATTGGTGCGTTCAAACGGTTCTGGTAAGTAGAGGATTCAATGTAGACCTCTACTTTTTTATTGGGGAGATAGCTCAGCGGTAGAGCACGTAACATTTAATTTGATAAAGTTAATTACAGCATTCACCAAGCCTTTTAAGCTCGTGGTCGTTGGTTCGAATCCAACTCTCCCCACTATTATTAATATCTTATATAACATATTGATTATTAGGTTATTTAATTGATAAATTAAATTAAAAATAGTTGACTTTTCAATAAAAATAAGCTATATTTGTATATAATTAATTCGAATATAAATAAACATAAATATAAACAAAAACAAATGGCTGGAAAAACACCAACAACAACAACAACAACAAGAAAAGCAAGTGCATCTACGGAAATCGTATTAGGGCAAGCTGCACAAAAAATCGCTAAAGCGGTTTTAGAATTAAATTCTGCTACTGAGACAGTAAATAAGTTAGTCTCACAAGCTGAAGAAATGACATTACAGGTAGCTAACAAAGAAAACCAAATTGCTGAGTTGGTTATCGAATACCAAGAAAAATCTCGTCAAGCTGAGGTTGAATTCAACTTAGCTATTAAATCTAATCAAAATGATGTGGTTAATAGCGTTTTAAGAGCTAATGGACAAGAAGCGGTTAGTTCAGATGAGTTGAGAAAATTATCTCTTGAACTTCAAGCGACTAAAGAAAACGCTGAAGCTGAAACCAAAAAGCAAGTACAAATTGTATCAGCATCACTTAAATCAGGATTTGAAAACGACCTTCGTTTCATCCAATCTGAAAACAAAGCTGTTGCGGCTGAAAACTCTTCTAAAATTGGTGTTTTAGTTGAAAAGAATAATTTCTTGGAAGAACAAGTTACAAAACTTTACCACCAATTGGATGCTGAACGTGCTGCTGGTATCGAAAGAGCCAAAGCTGCTTCAATCGGAAGTATCTCTGTAGGTGATACAAGCAAACGATAATCTTTATTCTTAAGAAGTAAAAAGCTATGTGAGAAATTACATAGCTTTTTTATTTTGAGATACTTATAGATATGAAAAAATTTATCATAGGTTTACTATTATTAGCTTCTTGCGGAACACAAAGATTTTATACGGATTCGTATTTAATAAAAATGAAAGATAACACGGTGGATACGGTAAAACATTGTTACTGGCAGAGATTCGCAATGGATTCTTATAAAATGGAGTGGATGTTACGTAAAGAAGGTATCAACCCAGATAATGTTCGTGATATAGTCCCTTATAATCATACGTTTATAAAGATTAAGAAAAAAGATTTATAAATATTAGGTAAAGTCAGAAATGTTTTTTACCTTTGTCTTCAACTAAGATATAAAACAAATATGCGTTTAAAAAATCTGCTTTTTACTAGTGACGAAAGTCCCAGTAATGAGCCAAGCAAAACACCACAAATACCTTCAACTAAGTTTCCTACTTCGGAAGCTGAGCCTAGAAAACAATCTAGTGGTTTGTTCAATTTCGGGTTTTCTCCACCACCTGTGGATGTAGGAACCATATCCAAAGAACATTTAGACAAAGCACTGGAGGTATACCAAAATGGCTTTTCTTCATTAAATCAAAATGGTTATGATTTTTATGAATTCTATCAGGCGATTACTCAGGGTGGTGCTGAAAACTCACAACTTTATCCTATGGCCTTTACAATGGCCAGTGCGATGGATAAATCTTTAACCAAAGATAAACTTATCCAGACAGCTGATTTTTATTTAAATGAAATCAACAATGTTTATTTGGATTATGTTTCCAAAGGAAACGGTAGAAAAGATGAATTAACTCTTCAAAAATCAAATGAAAACCAAGCGTTGATAAACGAATTAAGTATGATGGAGCAACAATTGGATGCTCTAAGAACTCAAATTCAAGACCGTAAAAATAAGCTTAGTGCTATTGATGGTAAGTACGGTCCAATGATAAGTGACATCGATAGTAAAATCTTGGCAAACGAAGCCGCAAAATCTCAAATAACAAATTCAATTCAACTAGTAAAAAACGGAATAATTTCTAACATTAAATAATATGAAAACACAATCAAAAATGTCAACGCTTCAGGCGAATCTTAATGAATTACCTTTCCTTAAAAATTTGGACCAAACCCAAGTTGCTACTCAAATCGATAGTTTTAGAAAAGGCGAAAAGGGTGCTTTTAATTTTGTAAAACTCGCAGTATTTGGAGCTATAGGATGGGCCCTTTGGGTTTATGTATTACCTACAGTCTTTTTAGCTCTAGGGCAACTTTTAGCTATTGCCGCAACTGGTATTGGTATTGTCGCTTTGGTCTTGTTTGCCCCACTGATTATAAAAGTTATCCGTGCTGGTGTAAGATTGGGTCATAAAAGCCTGATTAAATATAAGCCTTTTGACCAATTGGCTTTAGAACGTGTTAAACTTATTCAAAACCAGAACGTTTTTCGTATTGCCAAAAGCAATGTTGCTCAACTGAAAAATGATATGGAAGTTGAAGCTTCAAGAGCTGAAAATGATGCCAACACGGGACAAACTGCAATTTTGAGGCTTCAAGGCAAATCTGAGGGTATAAAAAGTCAAATGGATGACATTTTGAAGGAAAAAGGTATTCAAGGTAAATCTGAGGATGAATATGTGAACTTAGCTTCAGATTTTCAAAAAACTTTGGCTGAAGCACAACGTGTTTCAAATAAGTTAACTCAATCCAAAGAGTTTATCCAAAAATATGGTACTCGTGCTGCTATCATGAAAAAAACAGGTCAAAAACTTGTTATGGTTGAGACTGCAATGGAAATAAAGCTTTCAGATTTCGATGCGACTGTGGAAATGCTTAAGAAAGATTTTGAGTTCGGTCAAAAAGCCAATGCTGCTACAAGTGCTGCTAAATCTGCTTTAGGATTTTCTAAAGGTTGGGAATTCGATTACGCTATGGAAGTTGTTACCTCATCAATATCAGCTGATATTGCGATGACTAGTGGTAACTTACGTGATATTGAATCACTTACAAGTAATTTCAATTTAGATTCAGACGAAATGTTTGCTAACCTTAATCAAATTGCTGATAAAATCAAAGTTGGTGGTGATGCTATCCCAGAGGCTAGAAAGTATTCAAATCCTGAATATAAGTTAACTCAAAGCGATAGAACAAAATCAGGTGGATTTGGTGAATTGTTCTAATGGCTAAGAAACAAGTAACAAAGAAAGAAATCGAAACTTATATCAAGTTTCTAGAGAAAGCCTTAGCTAGTCAGAATTTTAAAAACTCTGACCCAATCAAATACGAAAAGTATAAGGAAAAACTTTCGAAAGAACGATTAAAGTTGAGATTAATATAAAAGAACTGTTTCAGTATCAATTCTGACTTAACATCGAATTGTGAAGGTGGGAACAAAAAAATAGGATAGCCTAAGCCAACGTGAGTAATCTAGGAAGTCAAATGAGTCTTAAACCGTTAAGGGAAGTTCCTCAAGTGGCGAAAAAAAAATAAAAGATTTGGTAAATTCAAAAACTTGTTTTACCTTTGTCTTGTTCGAAAAGAAACACAAATTTTTAAACTTAAAAACTAAAAACAAAATGGGAGCAATCTTAAAAATTAAAAAGTTAACAACAATAGCTGAAGTGCTAATTATGGTTGTTGGATTAACAGCTGTACTAGGTACGCTTTACTTCGTAGCCCCAGGCTTAAGAGTATCCGTATCAAAACAATTATCTAGTTTATCGGTTAATACTGATGAGTTAAACAACGTAACGAAGGGTGCTAAATTACCACAACCTTCAAACACCTTATCATCATCTGTAGATGCCAATAAATTAATTCGTATTGCAGGGTATGGTTGGAATGGTAACACAGCGATGATTGCCGCTAACGGTGGGCCTCGTACAACCAAGGGTTCTTTGATGGAAGCCGCCAACGTAAATTTAGAAATAGTACGTATTGATGGTGTTGGTGATTTACGAAATATGCAAATTAAGTTCATCGAGGAATTCGATGCGGGTGCAGCTTATCCAAAGTCAGAAAAATCAGCGGTAGGTGTGTCTATTATGGGTGATGGTGGTCCATTTTACATAACAACAACACAAAACTCTATTGATGAAAAATTCGGGAAAGGTAAATATCACGTTCAGGTTATAGGTGGTTATGGTTTATCTTATGGTGAGGATAAATTGATTGGCCCACGTATTTGGAAGGATAATCCTCAATCGATGAGAGGTTGTGTTATTTCGTCAGTAATCGGTGATGGAGATTGGGTATTAGCTTGTAATTATGCTTTCGCTAATAAAATTGATGTCAACCCTGACCCAACAACTTATGACGCTAACGCTGTAAACTTTGTTCCTTCAGAAAATGATGACTATATCAACTCAGCGAAAGAACTTATTAAATCTCAACTAAGTGGTTATACTATTCCGTTGAAAGAAGTTGTTAACGGTAAATTAACTGGAACTACTGTTAATCGTAAAATTGATGGGGCAACTACGTGGTCTCCTGGTGATAAGCTTGTGTTCGATGCCTTAACGGGTTTCACAGATGTTGTTTCAACAAAAGATTTCATTAACCAAATGGCAACAACACTTATTGTTGTTAAAGAATGGGCTTTACAACATGAAAAAGAAGTCGTTGCTCTGTTAAAACAAACTTATATCGCAGCTAATCAAATCAAACAATTTGATGAATGGGCTATAGGTGCGTCTCAAAATGTTGCTAAGACATATGGGATGGATGAAAGTGGGAACAAAATGGGTGAACAAGGTGAAGCTAAATATTGGTATGACCTTTTCAAAGGACAAAAAGGAACCAAAGATGGATTATCTTTTAATATTGGTGGTACCAGAGTGTTTAATTATGCTGATGCGATGCAATATTATGGAATATCAGATGGTAACAACAGATATCAAGCAGTTTATAATCAAGTATCGACTTATTTAACTGAACTTAATCCAATGGATTTTAATGAAGCTTGTAAAAATGGTGTTGTACCTTACGAAGATGCAGTGAATTTGTACTTCTTGAAGAGTGTTAATATCAATGATGCTGGTTCAACCGAAAAAATCGATTATGCACAAACAAAAACTCACGTTTTGGCAAGTGGAAATTGGAATATCACCTTTGGTGTCGGTAGTACAGAAATTGCTGGCTCAAATAAGGATTTGGAAACAATTTACAACTTACTTGTACAAGCTGAAGCAACGAAATTAAATGTGGTAGGTCATACAGACAACACAGGTAACCCTTCGAGTAACGTAACTCTTTCCAGTGGACGTGCAAATTCAGTGGTAGAATATTTGGTAGGTCGAGGTATTTCTCGTAGTAGATTCCAAACAGTTGATGGCCGAGGTTCTTCAGAACCAGTAGGTGATAACTCAACTTCTGATGGGAAAGCCAAGAATAGACGTGTAGACATTACACTTTTAAACTAAAACTTAAAAAAGTCCCTAACAAAACGTTAGGGATTTTTTATTTAATTAAATTTTCACCTTATCTAATAAACGAATGAAACATCTTTTAAGACCTTTTGAAGAAATCAAAAGTTATTCAAAAACCGCTATTTTAGGCGGTTGGTTAGTTTTACTAATTACCACGTGGTGTATTAGTGCTAGAGGAACAACCAATCTTTTCCCTACACCTACTCAAGTATTAACTGGGTTTCACGACCTTTGGTTCAACGGTGTTATGGTCCATTTAGCTAGTTCACTTTCTTTATGTGGACAAGCTGTTTTTTATTCTGTGGCTATTTCAATGTTCTTATCTTATTTAACGACAATACCATTATTTAAATCTTGGGGAAATTTCGTATCAAAATTGCGTTTTTTACCTTTGGTCGGTATAGCGTTTTATATTACCATATTTATTGATGGGGCCCGTGATATTCAAATTTGGGTTTTGGTAATGTTCATGTCGAGCTTTCTAACGACTTCTTTGATACAAATGATTAAAGATATACCAGAACAAGAATTTGACCACGCTAGGACTCTAGGATGCAGTCGTTGGGAGATTTTATGGGAGGTTGTAATCAAAGGTCGGATAGATTATGTCTTTGAACTAGTTCGACAAAATCTGGCCATCGTATGGATGATGTTGGTTAGCATCGAAAGTATTCTTATAGCTGCTGGTGGTTTAGGGGTTATAATTAAAAATGGTGATAAAACTGGTCAGAATGGAACCGTGGTTGCTGTTCAAATAATTATTATCTTGGTTGGAATTTCACTTGATTTTTTAATCACCTATATTCGTAAATTAATTTTCCGTTATTCAAATTATTAATATGATACAATACACTGAATTAGATACAATCCTTTACGTTAATAATCTTAGCTTAGGTTATGATGAAAAATTAATATTGAAGGATGTTAATATCATCGAAAAAAATGTAGTTCGTGAAGGGTTTAATTCTACTGGACAAGTAATAGCCTTTATTGGTCGTTCTGGTCGCGGTAAATCAACCTTGTTTAAGGCCCTAACTGGGTTATTGAATCCAAGTAGTGGAGAAATTTTAATCACAGATTTAGGTGGTAAAAACGCTAATGATGCCAAGAAAGTTTCCGAAGGTGATGTTGGATTTGTTGACCAAAAATACACTCTTTTCCGTCATAAAACAGTTGAAGAGATTTGTCAATATGCTTTGCGTAAATCAAAATTAAATAAAGTTGAAAAAACTGAATTGATAACGCATTATCTTGAAGATTGGGGTTTGGTTGAGCATAGAAAGAAATATCCTTGTGAGTTATCTGGTGGTCAACGTCAACGTACCGCTATCATCGAACAAATGTTATCATCAAAGAATTTTATGATTTTAGATGAACCATTTTCTGGTTTGGATGTGGGGAATATTGAAAAAGTTAAAGTTTCGTTCGAAAGAATTAAAAACGAAGATGAATACAATACCATTATATTTTCAACCCATGATATCAATCTAGCAGTTGAATTAGCGGATTCAATCTATGTTATAGGTCACCCAGAAGGTGTAACCGAATATTCTAGTATTGTAAAACACTATGATTTAAAAGCTCTAGGTCTTGCTTGGAGGTCTTATGGTGAACAACATTTACGTTTAACTAACGAAATAAAAGAGGTTTTACTAAATTCTTAACTTGACAAAACCATAAAAAAGGGTAAGTTTGCAATGTTGATATATTTATAAAACAGAGCGTTAAAATTACAACAACAACAAAAATAAAAAAAAATGGGTAAAAGTTTTGATGATTTATTTAATGACTTCTTTGGTAGGAAAATCACACCAAAGAAAATCACACCAAAGAAAATAACACCAAAGAAAATTGAAAAAGATGATGATAATAACGATATGAGAAAAGTTTTTGAACGTTTATCAAAATCGTTAGATGGTTCATTAGATAATTCAGAGATTGAGGATTTATTTGATTCAAATTTAGGTGAGCCAGACTCAATCGAAATCTATGAAGAAAATGGTTTGTTTTATGAAAAACAAAGTTGGTTTACGGAAACAGGAGAAATAGTTAAATTATCAGTTTCTAATGACCCTAACATTATTGGTGACTCATCAAAAATTCTTAAGCCAATTGAAGAACAATTAGCTGAAGCTATAAAAAATGAAGATTACGAAAGAGCTGCAATCTTACGAGATTCGTTAACACCACAGAAAAGAAAAAGAGGTAGACCAAAGAAAAATGTTGATTAAAACATAAAGCTATGAATGAAATATCTCTTCCAGCTAGTTTGTTAGCTGATGTTAGAAACAAACTAACACCAATAAAAAATTTAATAGCAATGCTTGAAAACGGTTTGGTGCAAGGTACTATCGAGGTACACCCACTTATCATTGCTGAAATTGAAGAATGTAAGAAAAGTGTTAGCTATTTGTCGCGTGAAACGGAAAAAGTTAGTGAAGAAACACATTACAAAGAGGCATCAGTTTTGAAAAAAGAATATGATGATAGAATACATCTTTTAAGAAAAAAATTCATTAATGATAATGCAGAGTTTAAAGTTGGTGATTTTATTTTTAACATTACTGGAATAATTAAAATTGAAAAGATACTATATCAAGTATCACCTACTGGTCTAGAAACAATTTATAGCGGGTATAGATATAAAAAAATTAAGAACGTTTTAAGTAGAACAAAAGATAGAGCTTTATCAAGGCTAAAATATGATGTGAGGTTGGTGAATGTTTAATTTACGATAAAAATATAAAAACATATGAATAGATTAGTTAAGGCAAAATTGGAAGCAATAAAGGACTTTCAAGATAAATTCCCGACATCACATGTTGGGGGTAGTTTTGGGTTATTTCTTAGGGGAATAAACCTATTAAGAGATTTGAGTGCGTCAGACTTAGATATCACAGTTGATGAAATTTTGGTAGACAATTTCGATTCGTTGGAGTACCAAAAACGGAGTGATGGTATTGATTTCGACTACGCTATTAAAAAAAATCTTCCTAATGGGTTATATGTTAAAATAGATATTCGTGTTTGCCCAGAACCTTCTTTTGACGAAATTATATTTGAAGGTGTTAAATATAATGTATCTAAGTATAGAGATATTATATTTTGGAAAACCAAGTACGCAATGAAAGGTGTTGAGAAGCATATACATGACTTGGAGGCTATTAAAAGCGGTGTTCGACCATTACAAACTTTTGTAACCATTAACGAATTACCTGATTTTAAACAATGAAATACTTTGTAGTTGGGCTAATCACTATTGGGTGGTTTTTGACGACCATTATTTTGGCCCTTAGTTTTATTGGGATGTTTACTTTTTTTGTTGAAGATAAAAATGATGAAGTATATTGGTTTACGCTAGGGCGAAAATTAATAAATGAACTATGTTGTTAAATATAAAAGAATATGAAAAAATTAGTTGTAAACACAATTCAGTTTCCCGAATTTACTGGGATAAAATGTAATATGATGCCTTTCATTCAAGGTGATAGTTCATCATTACCAGATGAATATAAATCATATTCAGAAATCATCAACAACAACTTTCTCGAAAAAGGTGAAATTGGTTTTTTGACTATTGATGAATCTTTTGTTGAAAGTGGTAAATCACAAAGGGGGTATAATAGTAAAAGTATTAACCGAAACGTTCACATTGAAGTTGGGAGAATTAATGGGAAAAATAGATGGGGTAGTGGTGGTGGTTCATCTTGGGGTGGTAAAGAAAACACGTCACTTGATGACACTACTATGGTTTTGATTGCTAACAGCATCTCAGACACTTGCAGAATGTGGGATACAAAAGAAAAGCGTTACACAGAAAATGGTGATTTGAGTTCTTACATCGAGAATTACCCTGAAGATACAGGTATCAATTTAAAATCAGGTGAAGTCGCTAAAATAAGTATATTTACACCACACGAATGCATTAACCAAAATCAATCAGGTGAAAGGCAGTTTTTTAGGATAGTAGGAAAAGGTGTTGAAGGTCGAGAGCTATATTTTACAATTAATCCATTAGTTAATAATTAAATCTATGAATGTTAAAGTCCATTTATCTAGTCAATCAAAAAGTATTGACCATAAAGATGTTATAAACGCATACACCAAAGACGGAATGTTTTGTGTTTATATTCAAGAAAATATTGTTTATAAATACCCTATGGTTAATATTTTTAGGGTAGAGGAAACTTATACTTGCGACACTTCAGAGCGTATGGAACTGAAATTAAATGACAAAACCTTAATTGGACGATATGATTGTAATGGTAAATTGATTATTCTGTTACATGATAAGTTAGATATATCATTTTTTAAAGAGTGGGTGAATATACGCAGAAATACACGACATAAAATAGATTATGTACGGGATGTTGTTTTTGCGAACGTAACTGAACATGGTACTTTAGTAAATTGCTTTCCAATCTTAAGTAAAAATGAACATTTCGTTGAATTATACTATGATGTAAAAGCTGTTAATGGAAAAAATTATTAAAGACGTAGAAAAGGATTTGGCGAAAACGAGTGTTTTGGTTAAATGCAATAAGTGCAACGATACTGGTAAAATCAAATATAAACATATTGAGTTCCTTATGTATAGTTGGGACCCTTGGTTGGAAACAGAATGTAGTTGCCAAGATAGAGATACCTAATGAAAGTTGATTTTTAAAGTGATTATCAACACATTAGAAAATATTTGAAAATAAAACTTGACATATCAAAAAAAAATAGTACCTTTGCTTAACTTTTAGAAATAGGGGTATATTTATAAACAACGAAAACAAAATTAAAATGACAACACAAACGACATATACAGGGAAACAATATCCGCAGGGCAAACAATCGCCTACTGGACTAGTTATGTCGTTTATGATTTGAGGAAACCTTAAAGTCATTCGTGAAACAGAACTCTAGTCCTAATCGACTAGGGTTTTTTTGTTTTGGTACCTACCCAAAAACAAAACTTAAAATAAAGATAGGGTTCTTTGACATATTGGATTTTAAAAATCAGGGGTTAGCATAAGCCAATGCACTGGGTATGGACCTAGTGATGAAGTATCGAACCTTCACCCCTGACTAATTACCGAGTAGTGACTAAGGTTTAAGCACGGGTGCCTTGGATGCATCAGTTAGTCAGTTCGATTCTGACCTACTCGACAATTTTTAAATATCAGGAAATGAGCGAGAGGATGAAGCTACCAGACTTGGAATCTGGTTACTGCACAAAGGTCGTGTGGTACGTGGGTTCGAACCCCACTTTCCTGACTAAGTAATGGTGTAAAATAGTTATTAATAAAGGGGTAATTGTCTTTATTGATTATGTCAAGTTAAAATGATTATATGAATAAGTTGCAAATTATTTATGTTTGAGTCTTAATTTGGAAACACAATCCTCGTGGAGAGGATAGATGAAGTGAAAGTCTTCTTACTTAATATTGTCTTGTAGTTTAATGGCAGAATAGGGGCCTTTGAAGCCTTTGATATAAGTTCGAATCTTGTCAAGACAACTTTGGGGTCGGCTAACGTAGGCTACCACACTTTGAATGTGGGATGAGAAATCATCTGTGCTGGTTCGAATCCAGCCCCCAAAACTTTTATAATATAATGGGATGGTCATCAGGGCAATGAGCACAGTCTGTAAAACTGAGGCGCAAGAGTTCGAGTCTCTTCTGTCCCACAACGAGTGATTCACGTAATGAATCAAATGCCTTTTTCCCATAGTGAACGATTGGACCTGACTTGTAATCAGACGGGTTTTACCCCACGTCAGTTTGAATCTGACAAAAGGCTCTAGTTAGGGGACAGTTTTAGTATTTTTATCGACTTGGCATTTCAAGGAACGTTAAAAAATATAATTGCGAGTGTCGCATAGTTGGTCGATTGCACCAGTTTTCCAAACTGGTCAGATAATGTCACATCGTGGGTTCGAATCCCACTACTCGCTCCATAAGTCGCTGGGACCTTTACCGTGCGAAATTCAAATAAGACAGTGAAAGGTGACGGGTGTAGAGAGAGACACAAACGCGATTGTTACCTTAGTTGGTCGACAGGTCCAGACTTTTAATCTGGTGAGATTATATCTCCATCGTGGGTTCGAATCCCACCAATCGCACCATATGGGAGGGTTAAAATGGTGAAACATCATTCTGTTAAAGAATGAGTACAGCAAAAAAACTCTAAAAAAACAAACTGTAAATTTGAAACAACGTAGGTTCAACTCCTACCCCTCCCACTAAAATATACCCTAACGGGTGTAAAAATCGTAAAAACATATAAAACATACCCTAACGGGTATAAAAATGTATCTGTAGCAAAATCTGGCATTGCACCACTCTCTTAAAGTGGAAAAAAATCGGGTTCGATTCCCATCGGGTACACACAAAAATGACTTTGTTAGCTTAGTTGGCCGAAAGTATCGGACTTTTAATCCGAAGAGATAATTCTCCATCGTGGGTTCGAATCCCACCAAAGTCACAAAAATTTTTAAAATCCAATATTTTGTCATACCTTTGTGAAAAAATAATAATTATGGAAACGCTAGGGTTTATAATCTTTTCTTGTTTGGTTTTTATTTTAGTAGTATCAATTTTTCAATCAGAATAATTATGAGAGAGCTAGAATCCACTTTAGAACAAGAATTCACTCAATTCAATAGAATTTGGGTACAGTATTCAAATAACGGTATATACAAGATATGTCTAACTCTTTTTCCAAAAGGAGAGCATGATTATAGAATGGTTTTTGGTACCGTTAAGCAACTAAATATTGATAACATTCGACTTATTCTAACCAACCATTTGGAAACCAAAAATTAATTTAATACCTTTGATGTATGAAAAGAAATGATACTAGGTCGTTAACAGTTAATTCTCAAGCTTGGGAATATAAAATCGGTAAAAACACAGTAGCCATTTACGATACTGAGGGTAAACGATATTTTCCCAAGTTTGTTGACATTGTTGGTGAAAAATCATTTCAAGATAAAGAATTTTATTTAAACCCAGCTCAAATACTTGACTATATTTTAGTAAATATTTTAGGTGGGGTATCTGTTAAAGCAGATAAAAAATGTAAATATTGTTTAAAAGCAAAACCATCTGTTCGTTTAAGGGTTAACCCATTTGAAGGAGAAATCAATCAAAACTACACAAAACATTATATTTGTGATTCTTGTATTGATAACCTCAGTGACGAAATATGAAAAATTATCATGGTTGGAAAGAAGGGGTTCTAAGCGAAGATTTACATGGTTTTAGTTCTAGCATCCTGAAAGGGTCAAAGGTTAGGTATAAACGTTATAAAACAATTAAAGATTCTGATGGTTTTAGACTTACTGAGTATGAATGGCATTATATGGATTTACGTAAACCAAATTTGCTTAGAACCATTAAAAAAGTTATTGAAGGTGAAGAAAAAATAATTGAACCTGTTATAAAATCTAATTATGGAGTGTAAAACGAATTTTAAAATATAACGAGGCCGAGGACCTATCGCTGAATCACCCCAGAAATGGACAGGTGGTTTGGAGGAAGTTCGATACTACATAACCTAACGTGGGAGATTTTAAGTTATGACTTTAAAAGTCTAACCTCTGGGTCGTTATTACCACGGAAGTAGCAAGCCAAACAGTTTGAGGGTGTCGGTTACCCTATGAGAACGGGTTGGTGCGTGGTAGCCTTAAGGCTCCAATTGGTAGCAATACCTTTAGATAAATGATAGGATAAAACAGAATATCGGCTATGCTCACCTCGTTATTTTAAAATAAATATTTTTAATAGGATGAATGATTTAACAATTTATAAGGGAAAAAGAGTATTATGTGCTATGTCTGGCGGTATCGATTCTACTGTATCTGCAATACTTCTAAAAGAAGCTGGTGTTGATGTTATTGGTATTACGATGAAGACATGGGATTACGCCACATCGGGTGTTGCGGAAAACTCAAAGAAGACAACAGGTTGTTGTTCTTTGGATGATATAAATGATGCTAGGGCAATATGCGTTGATTATGGAATCCCACATAACATTTATGATATAAGAACTGATTTTAATGACTCGGTTGTCAACAATTTCGTTGATGAATATATGAATGGGCGTACACCTAATCCGTGTATTGTTTGTAATACTCATATCAAGTGGGGTGCTTTATTAAGAATTGCCGACCAATTGAAGTGTGATTATATTGCTACTGGTCATTACGCTAAAATTCGTAACCAAGATGGTACATATCTTCTTTCTTCTGGGGTTGATGCAACCAAGGACCAAAGTTATGTTCTTTGGGGTTTGACGCAAGAGGTGTTAGCTAAAACTATATTTCCAGTTGGTGGTTATGAAAAATCTGAAATTAGAAAAATAGCATCTATTAGAGGTTACGAAACCATGGCTAATAAAAATGAAAGCTATGAAATCTGTTTTATACCAGATAATAATTATCGCGCTTTTTTATCTCGAAGAAATGAAATCGAAGTAGGTAATTTTATCGATACAAGTGGTAATGTTATGGGTGTTCATGATGGTTTTCCGTTCTTTACGATAGGTCAAAGAAAAGGTTTGGGTATCAATGGTACAGAACCATTTTTTGTGACTCATATCAACCCAAAAACCAATGAAGTTACGCTTGGTTATGAGGCTGACCTTATGAAGCAATCGATGATAGTGAAAAACGTTAACCTTATTAAGTATACTTACGATGAATTGAATGGGATGGAAGTTCTGGCCAACGTAAGATATAGAGGTAAAACTGTTTTGGGTGTGGCAACTTGTTTGGGTGATGAATCGATTAGAATTGATTTTCATCATCAAGTAAAGGCTATTACTCCTGGACAATCTAGTGTTTTTTATGACTCAAACGGGTCTTATGATGTAATAGGTGGTGGGCATATAAGTGAGGTGGTGAATTAATTTAAGTCTTATTGATTTTATCGTAGGTTATAAGTATATTTATAACTATGATTAGACAATTATTAAGAAAAGCTTTATTAGAGGGTAAACACACTCATAAAAACGAATATGGGTGTGTTATGATAAGTTTAGAAGAACAAGGTAATAGATGGGGTGAAATGTTATCTATAATTGAAGACGAAGACTTATACAACCCTAAAGAAGACCCAAGTTTTGGTAAGGAGCTCAAGCCTCATGTAACGGTATTATTTGGTTTACATGAGGCTATTCCTTTAGAAGAGATTGAGGTAGAAATAGATAAAATAAAAGAACCATCTTTCACTTTTAATGGTGTTTCCTCTTTCACCAGTAAAGAATATGATGTGTTAAAATTTGATGTTACTAGTAAAGATTTTAACAAATTAAACACCAAATTTAAAGAATTCCCACACACCTCTACTTTCAAAGATTATCACCCTCATTGTACCATCGCTTATTTAAAACCAAACATGAGCGATAAGTATATAAAGAAACTTAAAGAATTTGTTGATATAGATATGAAACCTAGTCATATTATTTATTCAATGGTTGATAAAAAAGAAAAAACATACAGTATAGGGTAATCTTAGATTTCTTGATATTTATAATAAATATTTTATATGATTAAAGGCTTACTGAGAGAGGGTATTATAAATATCTACGAAAATAGCGTAAAAAAAAACCTATTAGATGGTTCAGAACCACTTTTTGAAGTTGTTAAGAACTACTATAGGATGTCTGGAGATGATAAAATAGATTCACATAATATCAATGAATTATTTGTCTATTTAAACGAAGAAGATGAATTTGACCCATTAGGCCATGGAAGTCAACCAACAGGACCAACTGAGGATAAGAATATTTGTGTTCTTAATTTTTCAAGTGGTAACGAGAAACTAGATTGGCCTTATTTATCACTTCCAGCTGGTTATACATGTCCGTTCGCTGTTGCTTGTAAAAATTTCGCGGCCAAAGCTGGTAAAAAATTCAAAGACGGTTCAAGTCTTAAACCTGCCAGTGACAAAACCAAACACATGTGTTATGCTGCTAGAGCACAAGCCCAATACCCAAGTGCCAACAAAAAAGCTTTTAGTAATCTATCATTAATAATAACAGCACAAAAAGATGGTGGTGTTGATGGCATGGCTAAGTTGATTATTGATTCAATAAATTATGCTGGTTTGGAGAGGTCTAAGATTTTTAGAATTCATGAATCTGGTGATTTTTTTTCAAACGACTATTTTAAGGCTTGGATTCAAGTAGCCCAAACTTTTCCTAACACCAACTTTTATACACACACAACTAGTCTTGAATATTGGTTATCAAATAAAGGTAGTGTACCTAGCAATATGCGTCTGATAGCGTCTATGGATGAAAGTAACGCTGAAATTATCCAACAAAATGGTTTGAGATATTCCAAGGTGGTCCATTCAGTTGAAGAAGCTAAAGAACTTAAGTTACCAATCGATTATGATGATTCAATTGCTTGTTGTAGTGATAGCAGTTTTGCTTTGTTAATCCATGGTGGACAACCAAAAGGTTCTGAAGCAGGTAAAGCTGTTTCAAAAAACAGAAAATCTGGGACTTATGATAAGTTAAAACAACTTCATAAATCAAACAGAGGTTCTAGACAAGATTTGTTGGGAAAATAAGTGGTTATCTCCCTTGACCTTTGTATTTTTTTGGTTTTTCAGATTTAGGGCCAAAGCTTTTTTTCGCTTTGCCTTTGCCTTTGCTTTTCCCGAAGTTAATTTTACTACTAGAACCTGATTTTGTATCTTTTTTTGACATTTTAATTTTTAATATAAATATTTGGTTTTTCTAAAAAATAAGGGTACCTTTGCTAATATGAAAAATTTTATTTGCATTGACGTTGATACGGATAGAAATCCTGTTATTATGTTAACAAAAACAGAGAAGCAAGAAACCCCTAGTGATTTTGAATCCGCTAGAGATATGGTTTTACTAGACATATCTTGCCTGTGTGAAACATTAGCTCATTTGATAATCATAGCTGGTGAATCTGAATACGCGGATAAAACATTATTGGTTAAAGCAACAACTGATAGGTTAAACGACCTTTTGGTTCAAGAAACTGAAAAAACTGAAGAAAATAAAAACGAAAATATTCATTAGGTTTCAATCTTGAAAGATATTTATTAGATATGCTTGTATAAGTAAAACTAATAAAGTATCTTTGTTATGGAATCTAAAAAACCTTTAATAAAATTCAATAATGGTAAACCAGTTGCTCTTTGTAATAGGTGTTTCTCAATGATGTGTTTTGTTTCTTGTCCTAACAAAGATTTATACGAGTTTGGTGATTGTGTCGTTATCGAGAGAAGAACTCTCGGTGGTGAAGAATTAATCACAACTCCGATAGGTAAAACTCCACCAGTTTATTGTAAAAAGTGTCATGATTTTTTACACAACTATAAATTAAATTAACTAATGGAAGGTACTTTCAGAAAAGAAATTATAGACAATCAACTTTTCCTATTCAACGGCAAAGGAGAGTTGATTTTTAAACGTTGGCTTAAACGAAACACTTCAGTTGTGTTAGATATTGTGGCCTACCGAAAAGCCGATTCATTTATTTCAATAACCGATAAAAATCATAATGGCAAAAATTAGTATTATAGTTGCGGCATCTAATAATAATGTTATTGGGGTAGATAATTGTATTCCTTGGCATATACCAGCGGATTTAAAATTTTTCAAAAGTATGACTGAAAACAAGGTCGTTATAATGGGCCGTAAATCTTGGGAAAGCCTACCAGAAAAACACAGACCTCTCCGCAATAGGTTAAATGTTGTTATCACAAGAAATAAGGACTATATAGCCGATGGCGGTATAGTAGCGTATGATTTAGAAAGTCTGTTCAAAGCTTTTAAAAATTCGTCTAATGATGATGATGAGATTTTTGTAATTGGTGGAGGTGAAATATATAAAGATTCGTTTCCTTATGCTGATAAACTGTATCTAACACGTGTTTTAACTGATGTTGAAGTGGAAGGTGATACTTATTTTGAGGGTTTCAACGAAGAAGAATGGGAGCTTGAACATGGGACTGAGGTTATGGAGGAAAATGGTTATAAATTTTCTTTTCAGGTTTATAATAAAAAAACTCCTGATAAATTAGGAAGTTAAATAAATTTTTTGTTATTTTGTCTTAAATGAGTGAAGAACGTAAAAAAATTGTGTTGAAACCGATTGGTGTTATAACACCAAAAAAACGAGTTGAAAACAAAGTTGTTCCTATTAAAAAAGACGATACGGTTAAAGATAACCCAGAAGTAATCAAAGATGTTGTTGAAACAACCAAATCAACATTAAAGTTTGTTAAAGTTTATGACGGTACCAAACAAGAACAAAGAAAAGAAATTGGTGATAGAGTAATGAAAGGTGAGCTCAAATGGCATCATTACATATTTGATGGTGATAAAGGGTGTCATAATTATTTAATTTTAAAAAAATAAAAAAAATGTCTTTAAAAGAACAAATAAATGCTGATTTCGTGGAAGCTTATAAAGCTAGAAACATGGAAAAGAAGAATTTTTTGGGTGTGTTGAAAGGTGCAATCCAAAACCAAGAAGGTAAGTTGATTGAATCAACTGACGAAAATGTTTTAAAACTAGTTAAAAGTTTTGAAAAGGCTGTGAATGAAACCCTTGAAGCTAAAACTAAACTTGGTGATGTTGTTGAACAACAAAAAGCTGAGCTCATTTATTTAATGCCATATCTACCAACGCTTATGAGTGTTGATGAAATTCGTTTGATAATTAAAGAATTATTGACCAGAGAAAACTTAAATAAAAATATTGGTTTTTTAATGGGTGTTTTTAATTTAGAACAAAAAGGGAAAGGTTTTGATAATAAATCTGTTTTGCAAATCATTAAAGAAGAAATGGCATGATTAGTTTAAATGTTGTTCTCGCTGTTATCTTTATCCATTGGGTTGCTGACTTCGTTATTCAAACTAAGTGGGAGGCTGAAAATAAGAGTAAAAACAATAAAGCTTTGGTTTCACACACCTTTAAATATTCCTTTCTTTGGGGTATTTTTGGAGTCGTTTTTTTAGCCCACAATTTACAATATGACGTATGGGATTTATTCATTTTTCTTGGTGTTACGTTTGTCGCACATACAATAACTGATTATTTTACTAGTCGGTTAAACACTAAGTTGTGGAATGAAAAAAGAGTTCATGACTTTTTTGTGAGTGTAGGTTTTGACCAAGTTTTACACTATTTTCAATTACTTTTAACTATTTTCTTACTAACAAAATAAATTTATGACCAACGATGAGATAAAAGTTAGCCTTGATAAAATGCTTGCTAACCCAAAATCAAAAACTTTTTTAAATCACCTATTCAAAGCTTATATACCAACATCTAAAATTAGTAAGGTTTGGGAAAAACCTTCAGGTGAGTTTAAATGTGTTTTAACAAGGAACCCACTAATTTCAGTAGGTGAAGTTATGAACGGGCTCGATAGTGACGAATATAAAACTTCTTTTATGTTACAACTTAAAAGTATGCTTGATGAAAACCCAACTTTTGAAAACCCAATGAAAAAACTTCTTGAAGGTAAAACGTTAGGTTTAACTGGAAAAGATACAACTACTTTTATGTCATTTAATGCCTTTGAAGTATTTTTCGAATGGGTTACGGCAAAAATCTTAAGTGGTGATAAACACATTAATTGGTTAATTAAATCGATAAGAGGTGAATCAGAAATTAAAAAGGCTAAAACTGCTAACGGAGAAATCAAACCATTAACAAAACAAAAAAAGGCGACTTATGCTTTGGGTGATACCAACGATGTATTATCTAAATTAAAAGCCAAGATGGAAGGGGAAAACGCTAAATGAGATTAAACATTGATTTATCCCAAAATCAGGGTAAAAACATTTTTTTCACTTCTGACTTTCATCTATTCCATGATAACGTTATACGTTTTGATAACAGACCTTTTGCCAATGTTGATGAGATGCATGTTGCTATTGTTGATGGGTGGAATAGTGTCGTAACAGAAAATGATACTGTTATTTATTTAGGTGATTTATCATTCGGTAAAGCGAAACATAAACCAGTTGTTGATTCTATATTAAAAAGCCTAAATGGTGAGATTCATTTTGTTATGGGTAACCACGATAAGTTTGAAGAAATACAAAGAAATACTAGGTTTAAAACAGTTAATGATTACTTAGAAGTTCGAGTGAGAGATGAAAAGTCCTCACTACCAGAAATCCTATTTTGTTGTATGCACTATCCAGTTTATAGTTGGAATAAATCTCATCGTGGTAGCATCCATGTTCATGGTCATACCCATGGTAATATGCATCACGGAGAAGATGCGAGTTATTATGTTAATAGAAAAGCTATTGATGTTGGTTGTATGTTGCATGGATACAAACCAATCAGCTTTATTGAAATTATTGAAAAGTTAAATAATATAAATTAAAAAGGAGTAAGATGAAACTAAAAAGAAATATGAGTAAAGATATAATAAAATTAATTCATGCTTCGGCATCAAATATTGCTCTGTCTAATTCAACCCCGATTGATGTTGAAGACTTTGTTAACTTAAGTGGAGTGTCTACTAGAACGGTAAACAGTCTACTTGTTGATATTGATGAGTATACAGCTCAGAGTGCTACGGAAGATATTAGTTTTATTGAATTTGCTATTATAAATTCATATTTTCAGTCTTGTAGTAAAGGAGATTCTGATATTATAACAATTTTGGGTCGTGGTCAAGTTGACAATTCTAATAGAATTAATTTTGGTGGTAGTTTTAATATAACATCACCTTATTGGTTTTCATTTAAAATTAAAGGTGATGATAACGAATATATCCTTCAAACTCTAATGTATATTACTGATAGGGCTGAGTTAATAACAAAAGCACATATTTCAGCTAAGAAGGGGATTACCTACCCTAAATTTACTGAGTTATGGAAACAAATAAAAAAGTTGTCTTTTAATAATTCTGAATTCAAGGGTAAGTGTATCAAAGTTAAAATGAAGGAAGGTAGTTTCCAAGGTATTGAAATTATCAATATAGCAGAATCTAGTAACGAATTGATTTTGACTGATGTTCAACAAAGATTTATTACTCATTTTATTTCTCGTGTTGGTCGAGGTAGTAGTGCTAGGTATCTTTTCAATGGTGTACCAGGAACAGGGAAAACTGAAACCATCAGAGAAATTGCTAGACAGTTAATACCGCGTGTTACCTTTATAATACCAGATTTTACTACAACTGAAGATTTAACTAGTATCATGGAGGCTTGTGAAATCTTTGAAAACGCTGTTATCATAATGGATGATATCGACCTTTATTTAGGTTCACGAGATAACGGAACTTATACAAGATTATTAGGTCAGTTTCTTTCATTCTTTGATGGTATCAAGAAAAGAAAAATAAGTCTTTTGGCTTCAACGAACGATAAGGGGTTGGTTGATAGGGCTGCTGAGCGTCCTGGACGTTTTAATTTCACGTTGGATTACAGTTTCTTAGATGAGGACCAAATTCGTAAAGTTTGTGATATTCACTTACCAGAACAATGGAGAATCCAAGAGGTTTACGAGGCTTTAACTGGTATGGTAAACGGCAAAAAGGTTAAAATCACTGGAGCTTTCATAGCTAACTTGGCTGACAATATAAAAGAGATGTCTGAAGGTGAAGAAGTTTGGAATGTCGAAGATACTGTTTCTCTAATTATTGAATCTTATAAAGGGTTCTATAGTTCACAAGTTGAAAAAGAAAAATCAACATTGGGTTTTAATAAATAAAAACGTTGAGAATATAAATATTCTTCGTACATTTGCATTATAACTAAAAAAAATGAATATAAAACATCATATCACACCTACAGAATTTGAAGTTGGGGTTATCATTGGACGTTTCCAAGTACCTTTTCTACATGAGGGCCACTTAACATTAATTAGTGAAGTGTTATCAACTCATAAAAAAACAATTATTTTATTGGGGGTTCCTAAAATCCAAAATACAACTAAAAACCCTTTAGATTTTGCTAGTCGTAAAGCGATGATTCAAAAACTATTTCCAAGTGTTTTAATCTTACCAATAAGAGATAATCGTTCTGATGAACGATGGAGTCAGGAAGTTGACCAAATGGTTGTTGTACCTTTCGGGGAAAAGAAAACTCTTATTTACGGTAGTCGTGATTCTTTTATTCCTCATTATAGTGGTAAATTCACTGTTGTTGAATTAGAGTCAAGTGGTGAACATAGCGGAACCAATGTTCGTTATGAAGTTGCTAAAGAATCTTTAGATTCATCTGATTTCCGTTCTGGTATTATTTATCAGACTTTTAATCAACGACCAGTTACTTATCCAACTGTTGATATTTGTGCTTTCAATGAAAAGGGTGAAATCCTTATGGCGAAAAAACCCAATGAAAAACTTTGGAGGTTTGTTGGTGGATTTGTTGACCCAACTGATGCGTCTTATGAAGAAGCTGCAAAACGTGAGTTTAGAGAAGAAACTGGTGGTGATTGTGTTGTCGGTGAATTTAAATATATTCTGAGTCAAAAAGTTGATGATTGGAGGTATCGAACAGAAGAATCTGGTATCACGACAACGTTATTTCTTACTAAACATACGTTTGGTATGGCAAAGCCAAGTGATGATATCGCTGTTGTTAAGTGGATTCCATTTAGAACTTTCGCAGAATCAGACACAATAGAACGCGAAGTTATGTATGAACATCGTGAAATAATGAGAAAATTGGTTGATAAGGTTTATAGTGAAAATCTTATACCAAATATTGGTCTCACTAAAGAAGAAAAATAAAAACTATGAATATTTTAAAAGAATTTAACCTACCATTATTTGATGGTAGTGTTTTTGTTATTGGTTCAAAATGTGGTGGTGGTAAATCAAGTGTTATATTTAACCTTGTTAAGGAGGTATCCGAAAGAGATGGTGAATCCTTGTTTATCTTTTCTGACCAGTCAATTAAATCAGTTTTTAGATGGTTTGATAAGATAGGTCTAAGAAAAGATAATAACGTGACGTTTACACAGGTACCGATGACTCAACCAAAATCTATAATTGAGACTATAAAGAAAAGAAAAGAACTTTACCCAAATCTTAAATATATTTTTGTTGATTCAGAATTAAACATGGAAGACTTCGAGGAATTAGTCACGTGTGTAAAAATTAATAACCTGATAATGTTTATAACCAAACAACTAGGTAATTCCCCTACTGGTGGTTACCCTACTGGTAGTTACCCTACTTGTGGTTACCCTATTAGTGGTTACCCTATTGGTAGTAGGACACACGCTTCAGGATTACGATTTTCAGATGTTTTTATTCTTGTGTACCGCAAAACTGCAAGTTTTTTTGATAATATAAAATTGTTTTTTGGGGTTAAACCAAAAAACTTAACTTTAAGTATTGTTAAAAGTTGTTATGGGGGTGACGGTGTTATCAAGAATTTCCATAACAACTTCAAATGAAGGTAGCGGTAATTGGAAGCCGTGGTTTTACTGATTATGAATTGTTAACCAAAACGTTAAAGAAGATAAGTGGTATTACCATGATAGTTAGTGGTGGTGCTGATGGGGCTGATAAATTAGGCGAACAATTTGCCGATGAAAATAAGCTAGATAAAAAAATCTTCCTTCCAGATTGGGAAAAATTCGGTACAAAAGCTGGGTTTATAAGAAATACGGATATAATAAATGAAGCTGATTTGGTTGTTGCTTTTTGGGATGGCCATAGTAAAGGGACTTTAGATTCAATTAAAAAAAGTGAAAGTTCTAATAAGAAAATATTGATAATTAATTTTGTTATTTAAAACTTTTTAGTACATTTGCACTATGTTACAGTTCACACTTGGTTTTTTGTTGGCTATATTAACTTTCCATATTAATCATAAAATAAAAAGGGTAGTTGATATCAAGATATTGATAAATAGTTTATTTGATATCTATGGGAATCTTCACGCATTTAAAGAACATAATAATAAAGATGTAAACATTCAGTTGATGGGTGAAATCTTAAATGTTGAAAAAATGTATGATAATAACCCTTATATTAAAAAACAAGTTGAGAAACTAAAAGCCTTACGAATGTTATATTTCAATGATACTGAAGATATATCCAAAGAGTTAGGTAAAATAAATTTTAAACGTCTTGGGCGTTCTTTTCTTATCGTCTCAGTTCTCAATTTGAACCCAGAGGAATTAATAACAATGATTAAAAAATAAAATGGAAAAACAAGTAATATTACCAACAAAAAAAGTTCATGAGACACCCCGATTGTTAATGGGTGATGCCTACACGATAGGTTCTAATGATTTTGAAAGCCCAGAGGCTAAAGAAAAATCAGTTTATTACCTTACTTTTAGACGGGTTTTACGTGATGTAAATCCAGCTATTTACGCAGAAGGAGATGAAAGAATTCTATTAGCTGGTGTTCAAAGAGTATTAGAAAGACTTTTTTATGAGCCAATTACACATGCTGAAATTGATGAAACAAAACGTTTTTTAGCTCATGCTAAAGTAACAACCAAAGGTTTTAAAAACTATTCCTTTCCTGAAGAAATTTGGAGAAGAGTTGTTGATGAATTTAATGGTCGCCCACCAATTAAAATAGAGGGTATGAGAGAAGGTTCTGTTGTTTACCCTAATGAACCAGCTCTTCAAGTTACATCAATGGTTGAAGGTTGGGGTATTTTATCTGCTTGGTTTGAAAGTAAATTACTTCAGGTTTGGAGTTCAAGTGAACGTCTTACTCAAGATGAGCATTTCTTGCTTAGAATCAAAGAGCGTATCTTAAAGGTTGAACCAGATATGTCAGAAGAAAGACTTAATTTCTTGGCCAGTATTATGGTTACTGATTTTGGTGATAGAGCTGGAATGACACCTCAAGAATCTGAAGATTTAGGAATGGTCCATTTATACACGTTTGGTGGTACCGATACGTTCTCAGGTGCTTATCAAGCTTGGAAAAATTCAGGTGAAGCTATTGGTGTGTTTTCTTCGGTCAATGCGCTTGCACATAGAAATGTTCAATCGTATGAAAATGAAGGAGATTGTTACAAAGCAATCTATGAGTTTTGTGGGAATGATGAATTTATTTCAATGGTGGATGATTGTTATGATGCCAAGAATGCTGTACATAATCACCTTCTACCATTGGCTTTAAGGAGCTTAAAAGAAGGTAACGGTAAAGTAGTTGTTGGTAGACCAGATTCTTCTAAAATAGGTTATACGACACTAGACCAATTAATCGAAATATGTGATGTTTCTGTTAAAAATGGTTTATTTACTGAAATGACTACAAGTACTGGTACTTGGAAATGTGGGACTTTATTCCATTTTTTAGATGGTGATGGGAAATCTTGTGGTGATATCTTAGATGAAATCGATGCTTTGATTGATTTAGGATATGCATTCTATACTTGGGGGTTATTTGGTCAGGGTGGTGGTTTAAGGAATAACCTTAAACGAGATAATACTTCAGCAAAATATGCTTTGAGTTCAGTTGGTTCAGCTAATAGACCAGTTGTTAAGTTTAGTGAAACGTTTGGGAAGGGAACTTTACCTGGACCTTTTAAATTACTTAGAACACCTGAAGCGTTGGCAACTAAAAAAACAATTCTATTCGACCATGAAGTTGGTGAAAATAGCATGGTGACTTATTTTGATGGGTCCGATATCTACAAACCGTTTGGTTTGGGTCAAGACGATGATTTTTTGGAAATCAAAGCTTATAAAACGAAACAAATGGCTACAATGCCGTTATCACTTAGAAGCTACGTAAACCATGGTTTTCCAGCTAGTGATGAAATAGTAGAAGTAAAATTAGAATTGTTACATAAATACGCACCAAATAAACAAATAAACAAATGATAGAAACATTAATTACGCTTTTAGCGTCAACAACCTTTATAGTTACGACTTGGGTTATGATAATCCTCGCAATGACTATATTGTTAGAATACGAACTAGAAGGTTGGGCAACCACTTTGTTTTCCGTTGGAATTGCATTACTTTTTTGGAATTATAGAACGGAATTTTGGGGTGTGGTCTCTACAAACCCAAAAGCAACTATTGGATTTATTTTATCCTATATAGTGTTGGGTGTCGGTTGGTCTTTTGTTAAATGGCACTCTTATGTAAAAAATATTTTTAACAAAATAAAGAACGTTAAAGCTAATCATTTATTGCGAGGTTTTAAAGAAATCAATTACACTATTTTTACTGATGACTTAAATAACTTGCGTTTAACTAATGGCAACGATGAACGTATTCGTTTTACTGGTTGTAAAGATATGCAAACCATTATTGACTATGCAACACCAAAAGCTTCTGAAAAGAAATCTATTATTACTTCTTGGATTTCATATTGGCCAGTTTCTTTTTTAGCAACGTTATTAAACAACCCTTTTCGTAGGTTCTTTGGATGGATTTATGATAATTTGAGTGGTTTTTATGATAAAATTACTGCCAATCAAATCAAATCAATAATTGATTAATTAAATAAATATAAAAATGGCAAAAGAAGATTTTTTATTTTTCTGGAATGGTTGGGGTTCTCAGTGGGAACCCTCTAAGTTCGAAATTTCAGGTATTACCTATTGTTCTTGTGAACAATATATGATGTCCGAGAAAGCTTTGTTTTTCAACGATATAGAAAGCTTTAAGTTGATTATGGGAACCAAAGACCCAAGTGTTCAAAAAGCTATTGGGAGACAGGTTAAAAACTTTAATCCTGAAAAATGGTCTGAGGTGTGTGAAGAAATTGTTTTTGATGGCAATTATGCCAAATTTTCACAAAATCAACATTTTAAAGATTATTTATTAGATAGTGGTGATATAGAAATTGTTGAGGCTAGTCCATATGATACAATTTGGGGTATCGGTCTTAGAGAGAGTGACCCAATGGCTTGGGATAAATCAACATGGATGGGGAAAAACTTACTTGGCGTGGCCCTAATGAGAGTTAGAGAAAGGTTGAGAAATGAAATTAATACCAATTAATTATGGAAGAAGAATTAACTATGCGAGTACATAGATACGAAGAAAGTCAAACAGAAATAAACGACATTGACAGACCAAGCATTTTTCTCGCTGGCCCTACAGTAAGGGGTAACCAACCTCATTTGACTTCATGGCGTTTTGAGGCTATTGAAGAATTCAAAAGACAAGGGTTCAAAGGGGATTTAATAGTCCCAGAGTTCACTCTTAAAACCGAATCAGACAAGGGAAAGGTTTGGGTTCCACTATGGGAATACAATGGCCTTAAAAAGGTTGATTGTATTTTGTTTTGGGTCCCAAGAACTCGTGAATTGATTGCGTTAACAACCAACATGGAGTTTGGTTATTGGCAAGGTCGTGACCCAAAGAAAATGATTTATGGTAGACCAGATGATGCTTATAGAATGGGTTATTTGGATGTTATGTGGAAAGAAGTTTCTAATGATGGTGGTAACTATCCTTGCGAAATTTACAATACACTCGAAACTACTATCGCTGCTTCGATTAAATCTGCACATAATAGGTATAATATTTTTATACCAAAAAATATCTTAAAAGATATGGAAACACTTAGAGCAGAAACAAAGTCTGGTGGTCTCGGTTTTATGGGTAGTCCAGCATATTTCGATGCTCGAAATAGAATTGATAATTATTTAATGAATAAAAAAATATGGTAAAATATATAGATGGCGATTTATTGAAACTCGCTGATGAAGGAAATTTTGATGTTATAGCTCACGGAGCAAACTGTTTTTGTGTTATGGGTTCTGGTATTGCAGTTCAAATAAAAGCCAAATACCCAGAAGCTTTTGAGGCTGATTGTAAAACAATCAGCGGTGATATCAATAAATTGGGTACAATAACATATACCGAAACCACAAAACCTATTGTGGTAAACATATATTCTCAATATGATACCAAAGGTCGTAGAGAAGGTAAAGTAGACTTGGATTATAATGCTTTGCGTTCTGGACTTACTGTAATGAAAGAGAAATTTTCTGGTAAACGTTTTGGTATTCCGAAAATAGGTGCTGGGTTGGCAGGTGGTGATGAAGGGAGAATATTTGAAATAATTGAAGATGTATTCAAGGGCGAATATATTACCGTGGTAAATTATATTCCTTAACCCTTTCATTTTTGATAAAAGATTAGTACCTTTGTTAATAGAATTTTTAAAAAATAGAATATGTCTGTAATAAAAGCGATTAATAATTTTTACGAAGATAAACCCAAACGTGGTTGGGACAAGGGGTATTTTTTCTTTGATATTCATGGGACCATTTTGAAACCCAATTATACTTACGGTGACACACCAAAAGATTTTTACCCATACGCACAAGAAACGTTGCAGTTCATAAGTAAACTATCAGACATTTGTATGATAATTTATACCTGTTCTCATCCCAACGAGATTGAAGAGTATATAAAACTTTTCAATGAAAATGGAATTCGTTTTCAGTATGTGAATGAAAACCCAGAAATAAAAACTGATACCAATGGTTACGGTTGTTACGATAAAAAACCTTATATGAATGTGCTCTTTGAAGATAAAAGCGGATTTGACCCAATGGAAGATTGGGAAGAGGTTTTAGAATTTATGAAATTAAAAAATGGGGAGATTACCTAACCTAGGTGTGATAAATTATGAACGTTCAAAAGCTATAAGAATACAAGATAGAGTTGGTGATGCTATAGTCGTAGAAAAAGAAGAGATTACTGAGTTTTTAAAAAATATCATAATTGAAGAAATTGACTTATTTTCAACATCTTCGGTGAAAGCTAGGACGGCAGAACTTGAAAATAGAGTCTCTTTTAAACTTAAAACGCTAGAACATTCATTGGTTGAGTTAATCAACGATAGAGTTGATAAAATAACTGAAAAAATTGTTGAACTGACGCTTTCACGTATTATTGAAGCTGAAGTTGATAAACGTGTGAGTGAAAGAATAGAAAAAATAAAGAAAATTTTATAATGTTAGAATTCAAAAATCCCATACCTGTTTTTATCATTGACACTAGTCAAAGTGGGTATGCCATATACGTGACAAATGGCGGTACTTTTGAAAATGACATCTGGTGTGTGGTATCGTGTGATGGTGGGAATATTAGACATTATAGGAGCAATCAAATAAAAATACACAATAATTTAACTTTTAATATTAACAAAAAATGAGAAAAAATTTAATGGTATCCCTTACTGTAATAGGGGTAATGGTTTTAACATTCACAGGTTGTGCTGATGTGTCAAACGTACAAGAATGTTTACCAACTGTTCAACACACTTACGGTTTCTGGGGTGGAACTTGGCACGGAATGATTTCATGGTTTTCATTCATAGGTAGTCTTTTTAACGATGGTATTGCGGTGTATGGGGTAAACAATAATGGAGGTTGGTATGATTTTGGTTTTATTGGCGGTTTAGGTATTATACTTAAATTAGTTGGTTTCATGATAAAACGTATTACATCATGATAAAAAAAGTTGTGCTTTGCGATATGGATGGTGTTATCGCTGATTTTACTGGTGGGATTTTAAAACTAAACTCTTTATTAACCATGACACCTGAAAACTACGATTTAGAAGAAGATGAAGTAAATAACATCGTTTTGAATACTCCACTATTCTTTCAAACACTACCACCTTTAGGGAACGGTATTGATGCCGTCAAAGAACTAATGGAATACTATGATGTTCATTTTTGTTCAACCCCAATGGACAGTGTTCTACATAGTTACAGTGGTAAGAAACAATGGTTAAACGACCACTTCGGGGATAAAGCCCATAAAAAACTTATCTTGACACATAGAAAAGATTGGGTTATTGGTGATTATCTCATCGATGATAGAACTAAAAATGGTGCTGGTGAATTTACTGGCGAACATATTCACTTTGGTACTGATAAGTTTCCAAATTGGGAGGTTGTACTTAAATATCTTATAAAATAATGAAAAAGAAAATTGTTGTATTTAGTGGTGCTGGTATATCACGAGAAAGTGGAGTTTTAACTTTTCGTGATAGCAAAAACGGGTTATGGAATAGCCATAAAATAGATGATGTTGCAACACCAGAAGGTTGGAAGAGAAACTATGAAAAGGTCTTGAATTTTTACAATGAACGTAGAAATGAAATGCCTAATGTTGAACCAAATGAGGCTCATATTTCATTAGCTTCCTTGGAAGAAGAATATGATGTAACTATAGTAACGCAGAACGTTGACGATTTACATGAACGCGGTGGTTCTTCTGATATTATTCACCTTCATGGGGAATTAACCAAAGCTAGAAGTTCTGATAATCCAAATGCAGAACCAATAGATATTGGGTACGACCTAATAAATGTTGGTGATAAAGCTGATGATGGTTCACAATTAAGACCACACATAGTATGGTTTAGTGAATATCCTTTTGAGATTGAACGAGCTTTTCAAGTCATCAGAGAAGCTGATATTTTAATTATTGTTGGGACAAGTCTTCAAATAGGTTATACCTTAACTCTTTTGAATGAGGTAAGACATGATGGTGATGGCAAATATAGTGAAAAGACCGTTAAAAAAGAAGCTTGTGAAATTTACTATGTTGACCCAGAACCTATGGAATATCTTTCAAACTCATATGGTTTACAAGTAAATTATATTAGAAGGTCTGCGACAGAGGGTATTTATGACCTTGTTAATGTTCTGATTGAAAGAGTTACGGGAAAGATTAGTGACCAAGTATAAAATAATAGTATAAAAAAAAGAATAGATGAGCACACTTATTTTTGAAGTTAAAGAAGAACACATCAAACTCCTAAAGGATTTGAAATGGTGTATGAATAAAGGTATTGTTAGTGGTGTTGCTGATGAAGGTGATACGTTGGCCCCACCATTTGGTGGTGTTAATCTATATGAGTCCATTGACCTAATATTAAACGGTAAACCAGAAGGTGTTAATCCATTCATGGAAGAAGAGTTTCCAGTTTATTCGGAAGAACAAAAAGCTGAGTGGGATAAATTATATTCTGAATTGCCTTTGGCTTTGGATATAATATTGTTTAATGGACATTTTGATGTTGGTATTTATAAGACAAGGTATCATTTACGTGAATGGTTAAAAACTAGATAATATGTTCTCTGCAAAATTTGTTGGTATATTTTTACTTGTGTTATTTGTTTTGATTTTTTTCAAGATAGTAATATTCATGTTTTCTATTGCTCTGTCTATTGCGATAACTTTAACTAAACTTGGTTTCATAGCTTTTTTTATCGCAACGATTTTTTATTTATTTTCAGCTTATAAAAAAGACAAATGAAAGTAGGTGTGTATGCTGGGTCGTTTAACCCTTTCCATAAAGGTCACTATAACATTTTTCAAAAGGCTGAAAAAATTTTTGATGAGGTTATTATCGCCAGAGGATTCAATTCAGAAAAAAACAATGAAATAGTTCCGCTTCCAAAGATTCTTGAGGGTGTGTGTTGTATGGAGTATATCGGTTTGCTAACTAACTTTATTGAACGCTTACCGTATGAAAATATTACGATTATTAGAGGTCTTAGAAACTCAATTGATTTACAACATGAGTTAAACCAATACCGTTATTTTCAAGACCTCATGCCAGAAATTCAAGTCGTTAGTCTTTTTTGTGATAAAGAGTTTGAACATATTTCGAGTTCTGGAATAAGAGCTTTATCATCTTTTGGTTCTGATACGGTTAAAAAATATTTGTTAAGTTAGAAATATATTAGGTGGTTATAAATTTTTTATATACCTTTGTTTTGATAATAAAAAAAGATTAGTATGAGTGATGAAGAATTTTTTGGTGGGAAGATTAGTGGTGAAGTACCATTGAGCGAGTTTGTTAAGTTTTATAATGATAGTTGTGAAGATGTCCATTTATGGGAAAATGTCCATTTATGGGAAGATGGGACATACCCAGTACAACGATGTCTTGATGCTATGAAAAAATTCATTTCATCAAAAACAATTACTCCAACAGAATGACTGAGATAGAACTGGTTAAATTTCTTCTTCCGAAAATATTAATGGCAACCACTTGTGGTGTTATTATAGGTTCTGAAAGAGAATTAAAAAAGAAAGTAGCTGGGATTCGAACCCATGTTTTGATTTGTGTCGGGGCTACTTTGTTTACCTCAATAGGTTTTATCTTGCTTGATAATGATTACAAAGTAGATTTGACACGTATCATAGGACAGATAATAACTGGGATAGGATTTTTAGGTGGTGGTGTTATTTTCAAAAACGCAGATAATGTTATTGGTGTAACTTCAGCCGCTTTTATTTGGTTCATAGCTAGTATAGGTGTTTTAATTGGAGTGGGTTATTTATTGACTCCGTTCCTGTTAACACTAGGATTATTAATTATATCGTTATTTTTCCATTACCTTGAAAAATTTTTAAAATAAATTTATGAGTAACATCGTTTTATTTTCAATCTCTGAAAGAGAACAGTTTGCGAAAGAAATAATCGCAGTAGCAAACAGCATAACCAAAGAACAAATGTTTTTAGGTAAATGTAACGTACAAGGTTTTTCAGACGGGGAACTATGTGTTGATTACGAAGATTCAATTAGAGGTAAGATAGTTTATTTATATTGCGATTTGAACAATTCAAATGATATAATGAGACTATTGCTCGGAATTGATGCAGCCAAAAGAGCTGAAGCTCAAAAAATAATCCCTATACTCCCATATTTTATTTATGGAAGAGGTGATAAAAAAGACCAAGCCAGAGGTCCAATCGCAGCAAAGATGATTGCTGAAATGATTGAACAGCGTGGAGCGACTTCGGTTATTACAATAGAACTTCATGCCGACCAAATACAAGGGTTTTTTACTATCCCAGTGACACATATTCAAGGAAAGAATATCTTTGACTCGTACATTGCCAGTATTTGCAATCCAGATACAATCCTTTGTGCCCCAGATGCTGGGTCGGGAAAAAGAGTTGAGCGAATGATTAAACAACTGAAAAAATATCATGATGTTGATTTGACTTATGCTTTGATTCATAAGGTTAGAAGTGGTCCAAACAAGATTGAGAAGATGTTTATTATTGGTGATGTTGTTGGTAAAGATGTTATTGTTTTAGACGATATAATCGATACTGGGGGTACTTTATGCACAGCGGCTAAAGAACTTAAGAACAGCGGTGCTAAAAGCGTGACAGCGGTTATTACTCATGGTGTTTTATCAGGTAATGCTTATACAAATGTTATTGATTCAGTGTTCAAGGAATTGGTGGTAAGTAATTCAGTGGCCACCAAAGAATGTTATAAGATAAAAACAATTTCAGTTTCAAATCAATTAGGGTTTGCTGTCGCGGCTATCAATGGAGGTTTAAGTTATGATGAACTTAAAAAACAACATTTAAAAACAAAATAACCATGGATAGAGAAAACGAAGTACCGAAAGGGTATCGGATAATACAAGGGTTGATGTTAGTTGGGATTTTTTCTTTAATGTATCTTGGACTAGATGGATGGGGTTGGATGTTGTTAATATTCTTTCTTATGTTATAAAAATAAATAAAATGAAAAACGAAAAAAATTCGATTGAAACAAGAATGAAGGGTTATGAAGCTTGCTACGAAACAAGAATTCCAGCAAGAACTTATACTATAATCCGTTTGGATGGAAAAAACTTTAGTAATTACACCAAAATGTTTGAAAAGCCATTTGATGATTTGCTTTCTAACGCTATTGACGCTGCTTGTATTGAGTTGGGTAAATATTTACACCCTAAATTCATATACACACAATCTGATGAGATAAGCATACTATTAACTGATATTGAGAATATCGATTCTGAGCTTGCTTTTAATGGTAAGGTCCAGAAACTTTGTAGTATTTCAGCATCTAAATTTACTGCTGCTTTCAACAAAACCATGCTTAAACTTATATCACTTTTTAAATATTCACCAGAAGAATTAATTTCAAAGATTTATAAAGGTGATTTACCAGAAATCGATGCTGTCTTTGATGCTCGTGTGTTTATCATACCAGATTTCCGTGAGGTATCTAACTACTTTATTTGGAGACAACAAGATTGTAGTCGTAATAGTGTAAGTATGGCAGCTAGTGCCAATTTTTCACATGAATCACTGAAAGGTAAATCAGGTCGTGAAAAACAAGAAATGCTATTTAATGAAAAAGGTATTAATTGGGATTCTTATTTAACCAAATACAAACGTGGTGTTGTTATTAAAAAGCAAGAGATATGGGTTGAAGGAGCGAATGGTGAGTCTGTTCAACGGAGCAAATGGTTACCAGACTACGATATACCAGTTTTCACGCAAGATAAGGAATACCTTTATAAACTTATCCCTATTATTCAATAATGGGGATAAGACTTGTATTATATTAATTAAATTAGTATATTTGACAAAATAACATAAAGTGCTATAAAATCTATTAATGAGATTTAAAGATTTAGACAATGAAATAATTGAAAAAGCCAAGGGAATTTACTTAGATAAATCAATGACTTGGGATAACAGAATGACATTACTTGTTGGATTGTTTGGTCGTTCAGAGCGAACCGTCCGTAAATGGTGTAGTGAAAAATTAGGGTTCAAAGAAAAAATTGATGTTGAACCTGAAATCATAATGATTGCTAAGAAGAAAGAATTTGATTCAACCAAGAAAAGATTCCTGATTACCTCAGCACAAAACGCAACCAGAATACATAAGGGGCTTCTTAAAAACATAGAGGCTTATGCTGAATTTATTGATGCTGAAATTCTTGTCATCCCTTTTAGATACAAGAACCCAACAAGTGTATTTTCTCAAAGTCAAACTGATGGTGAGTGGTGGGACACAACCATTACAAAGTATTTAACATTAAATCGACATAATTTAAATAATTCGATTTCTGTTTTGTCCGATGTGAAAATTCAACCAACGGCAAGTCAACCATTACAAGGGTTGGAAGGTATGACTGGAGATTATTCTTGTGTTGTGGGGCATCCTAGAATGGAATTGAAAACAGTTCCAGTTATGGATGTTAACAGACCTAAAATAATGTTTACAACTGGGGCTATTACTAGATTAAATTACACTGATTCAAAAGCAGGTAAAAAAGGTGAGTTTCACCATTCATTTGGTTTTGCTATCGTTGAGATAAAAGATGATGAAACATTCTTCTTCAGACAAGTTTCTGCCAACGACAAAACTGGTGAATTTATAGATTTGTTTTATAACGTAAAAGATGGTGTTGTTTCAGATGAAACTGAGTTTGAGGCTATCGCAATGGGTGATATTCACGTTAGAAATTGTGACCCTAGAATTACTGATATAACATTAAATAACTTGTTTAAAAAACTTAGACCAAAAAAAGTATTTATTCACGATATTATCGATTCTCAGAGCGTTAGTCATCATAACCAAAAAGACCCGTTCATATTACATGAATTAGAGTTGCAGGGTAAAAATGATTTAAACGCTGAAATCGAAGAAATGTTAGAATGGTTAACACCTTTTAGCCTTTTTGATACTCACATAGTTAGGTCCAATCACGATGAACATATTGATAGATTTCTTTGTGAAACCGACTGGCGAAAAATGACTTCTATCAAGAACGCTATTCCATATATGGAATATGCTATGGCCAAGCTCAAGGGTAATGCAAAGGATGGGGTTATACCTTATATTATAAATTCCAAATTTCCAAAAATGAAGTGTTTGAACCATGACGATAATATATCCGTAAAAGGCTATCTTATGTCATCACACGGACATTTGGGTGCTTCTGGTAGTAGAGGTGCTTTACAACAATTTAGTCGTTTATCGACCAAAATAGTAACTGGACATTCACATAGTATTGGGAGAATTGGTGGTGCTGTAAGTGTTGGAACTTCAACATACTTGCGTTTGCCGTATACGAAAGGTGCTAGTGCGTGGGTCAACTCACATGGTATTGTAAACCGACTTGGTAAATTCCAACATATAGTGTTTTTTGAAACCAAAGACGGACTAGAATACACTACATTAAAATAAAAAAAACACTTGCACATATAAACCTCATTTGGTATCTTTACAATAAACAAATATTCATGGATATAAATATTGATTTTGATGGAACCTGTGTTACACACGAATATCCTAAAATAGGAAAAGATATAGGTGCCATTCCTGTTTTAAAAAGATTGGTTCAAAATGGTCATAGATTGATAATATTTACCATGAGAAGCGATGGAACTTTAGATGAAGCCGTTAATTGGTTCGAAGAAAATGATATCCCTTTGTTTGGGATTCAAACCAATCCAACCCAAAATTGGACCACATCACCAAAGAGCTATGCTCAATTGATGATTGACGATTCAGCATTAGGTTGTCCTCTTAAGTGTTTCTATAGAGAAATAGAATTTAATGGTGAAAAAGTAATGGTCAAAGATGGTAGGAATTTTGTTGATTGGAAAAAAGTTGAGAAACTACTTGAAAGTGAAGGTATTTTAAAAACATAAAAAAGAGTATGAAAAATAAAATCAATATTGATGAGTTTCTAGTTATCTCTGAACAGTTAGAGATAACATTCGGTCAAATAACAGAAGCTGTTAGAATTCCTAAAAGCCATGGTATTAAGTTAATTGTAGATTTTGGTGAGGGTGATGTACGTTCAGTCTTTACCAACCTAGGTAAAACACACGAACCAGACCTTCTAATCAACTTAATTTGCCCGTTCGTTACCAACTTAACACCTGTGGAAATCAAGGGTGTTATGAGTGAAGCTATGATAATGGTTGGGGTTGGTCCAAATGACGAACCCGAAATTACATTAGATTTTATTGGAATTGGAACTAAATTACTATAATTATGAAATCAGGATTTGAAATAGGTTTGGAAAAAATCATAAGAGTTGAAAATGAAATTCAGTTACTTTTAACTGAAAAAAGTGGTGTTACAGCTCATTTTGTTAGAGCAGAAGATACTTTATATCTAATAACTTACAACCCAACTCATGATGAAAGTTTTCTGCTTTGCTCATCACATTGTCATCACAAATGGGATTTAAATAATATGTCTCATTCGTATGGTAAATTGCTTGGACATGTTAAGGAGTTGGTTGAAACACCGACAAATAAAAAAACTTTACAGGATTTTACCTATACTGTTGTTTGGTGTAAAAGTGATGGGGCTGTTCACACATCATATTTTTATGGTGAGGATATGAGTGATGTGTTAGAGAAGTTTTACTTTGGTAAAGAAGATTACAAAAGCTCTTATAATATCTTACAAATTAAAAAAAACCCCACATCTTGATAACATGGCAAAAATAATAGCTGCTGGTGTTTTCCTGATTAAAAAAGATGGTAATTTATTGATTTGTCACCCAACAAACCACAACAAAAATTTTTGGACTATTCCAAAGGGTAAAGTGGATGCTGGTGAAGATTACGTTGATGCTGCGATTCGTGAAACATTTGAAGAAACCAACATTGATTTAAGTGAGTTTACCAATATAAGATGGTTGGCACCGATTAACTATTCTCATAGGAAAAAAATGTTACATCCATTCTTGGTTTTTGAAGATGAAAATGATGGTGTTGATTGGGGATTATTTGATATAAAATGTAATTCTAATGTTCCTGAAGAACGAGGTGGTTTTCCAGAGATAGATGGTTATAAGTGGTCTACACTTGATGAGGCCAGAAAAGTCTTACATGAAACTCAAGTTTATTGTATAGACGCTATAGAACGTTTATTACATGAAAAAAGAACTGGATAAAAAGTGGTATGTGTATATCCTTAAATGTTCTGACAACACATTATACACTGGGATAACAACTGATGTTACCCGAAGGTTAAAAGAACACAACAATGGACGTGGTGCCAAATACACCAGAAATAGAAGACCAATTGAATTAATGACAGTATTTGAGGTTAACAATAGAAGTGAAGCCAGTAAAGAAGAATACCGAATAAAACAGTTGAAACGAGAAGAAAAATTTAAATTAATAAACATAAACAACGAAAAATGAGTGAAGTAAAAAGGGTTTGGAATGCTGAAGGTAATAGCCTCTACTTGAGTTACCCATCAAGTGAATTTGAGGAATTAGAAAATGCTGTCTATACTGTTGGTATAGACCAATATGGTAGGTTTTACTTATCAAAGGTGAAGGACAATTTTGAATTTGACTATAAGATTTATGGTCTTGAACGCGACTTGATTAATCGTGTTGTTAAAACCTATGCTGCGACCAATTTTAATCTAGGTGTTCTTATGAATGGTTTAAAAGGTACTGGTAAAACAGTTTCTTCAAAGATTCTAGCCAACGAGTTAGGTCAACCAGTTATTTTGGTTGGAACGAATGACAAAGGGTTAACGACTTTTTTAAATGCAATCTCACAAGATATCACGATTTTCATCGATGAATATGAGAAAATTTTTGCTGAATCCTCAGTAATTTTAACAATTATGGATGGTGCAATGAATTCCGTTTATAAAAGAGCTTTCTTATTGACAACAAACAAGTTGTATTTGGACAGTAATATCCTCCAACGTCCAGGTCGTATCCGTTATCTAAAAACATTCGAAAACCTTAATCCGAATATTGTTGAGGAAATTATTGATGACATTCTCGTTAATAAGAGCAATAAAATGGCTTGTATCAACTTCATTTCACTATTGGAAACAATCACTGTTGATATTGTTAAATCTATTGTTGAAGAATGTAATATTCACAACGAGTTCCCAGATGATTTTGAAACAGTTTTTAATGTTACAAAACTAAAAGGTAAATTCAACGTTAGTATAAAAGAAAAAGATAATACTTATTCTTTGATTGCTGAAAATGTTAAAACTTACCCACGTCCAGACTTTAATGACGATGTTATAGGGTATAGCTTTAGTATAGATGATAAATCAATTGGTACGGTAGGTAAGGTTATAAATCAAAGAACTATTGAGGTTGAACCATATCGTTCAGGTGATAATAAAAAATCAATTGGTTTTGATGAAAAAATAACACTAAAATTTACCAACGCAAACATGACCAATTATGCGTATGGATATGGTGATTATGATGGTTTTGAAAAAGCTGGTGATAAAAAATTATCAACGTTTGCTGAAAATATCATAAAAGCTCTTGATAAAGATAATGATAATGAAAGTGAAAGTAATGACATGGTTGGTTTTGTTGATGATAGTCTTATCACAACGTATAAGGGAAGTGCTGGAACAGCTGGAATGGGTGCTTTGATTGAGGAAGCTAAGTCAGCGATAGAAAAATTTAGTATAGATGTAAATTCAATGCAGCTTGATTTTGGTTCAGATTCTGAATGTGGTCCAACGACTGAGTTTTAATTTATGGTAAAAGCTATAGAAATACAAGCACCAAATAAAATAGAAACCAAAGAGGGATACGTTACAGTGTTCCTCGCTGGTTCTATTGAATTAGGGAAAGCTGTTGAGTGGCAGCGAGAAATTGTAACAACATTGAAAGATGAAAAGATAATATTCTTAAACCCTAGAAGAGATGATTGGGATTCAAGTTGGATTCAATCTATAAACGATGTTAAGTTTAAAGAACAAGTTCTTTGGGAATTAACTGCGTTAGAGTTTGCTGATTATATCGTATTAAATTTTGATGAGAAAACGTTATCACCTATTTCATTGATTGAATTTGGTGCTCACGCCAAGAGTGGTAAACTTATAGTTTATTGTCCAGAAGAGTTTTGGAAAAGAGGAAATATTGATGTTACTTGCGAGTTCTATAATGTAAAACAAGTTTCTTCTTTTGAAGAATTGATTTCCGAAATAAAAAAATTATCTAAAACTGAATGAATAGACAAAAAAAACAACATTTGCTAAACAACGAAATAAAAGCAAGTGAGGTAAGAGTAGAAGGTGTAATTATGTCTTTGTTTGACGCTATTAAACAAGCTGAAAACGAAAATTTGGATTTGGTATTGTTGGCCCCAACAGCTCAACCACCTGTGTGTAAAATAATGAGCTATGAAAAGTTCATTTATGAGCTCAATAAGAAGGATAAAAATAAGTCTCTGGATATGAAAGAGGTTAAAGTTGGTCCCAACACCAGTGAAAATGATTTGAGTTATCGCATAAAAAACATTACTGAGTTTTTACAAAAAGGACATAAGGTAAGGATTTCAATGCAGTTTAAAGGTCGTGAGATGGCCCATACGAAGAATGGTGAAGAATTGGTTTTAAAAATGATTGTCGCCATTGAAGAATATGGGGTCCCAGAAGCGTTTCCTAAACTTGAGGGAAAACGTATGTTTGTAACTCTTAAACCAAAAACGAAAAAATAACGTGGAAGACATTGTTATTGATTATTTAAATCAGGGGTTTGTTATTGGTACCAACGAGGATTTAAATATAGATTTCGTTTTTCGTGTTGATAGTAAATTTGTGTTGCATAATGCAATATTTTTAAGTGAGTTGGATGAGGTTTTTAGTTTAGAAAGAGAAAAACTTATAGAGTATGTTGGAAAATGGGCAAAACTTTATTTTAGTGGAAGTGATTTAACTAAGTATTGGGTTACTAAAGACCCATTTCTACCCCTTAAAGGTCTATTTGAAAGATATAATATGACACATTTAACTGAATATTTATAAAACAGAGCCACTTTGTACGAGGCTCTGGCTTCGAGTGTTGGAAATGATGTCAATTCAATTGCACGTATTAAGAGAGATATATTAGGTATGTCTGATGATTAACATTTACAATTTATATTTAAATGGATATAATTGTAAATGGAATTCATTATACAAAAATATCTTAGTAAATTTTATGAAGTTGAAACTAGTGAGGTTGGGAATGACGGGATATATTTAATTTCTGATAAAAGAAAATTTCGAGCACCAATTTACGGTAGCCAAATTTTAGATGAGCTCATAATCATATTTTACATAAGTGAAGATGAAGGTAAAGAGTTTATTACTAAGTGGGGTGAATCAATAAACCCAGAAATCGATTTAGTTTTTTACTGGAAAACCAACGAACAGCTTATTTTCCCTATGCTTAATAGGGTTATGGGTACTACTTTAGCTAACGAAATTATCCTAGTTTCACCATTGAGTGGTCCAAGTGGTGAACTATTTTGGGTTGACCCTGTTATCAATGGGGTTGACTACACAGGAACTACAGACAAGAACTATGAGGTGGATGAAACTGATAATGATTTTTTTAGCAACACAATAGAAGCGTTAACTAACAATCGAGGATTAGAATTAGAATAATGAAAATTAAAATTTTACTTATGTTTATCTTGATAGGGTTTAATCTATCAGGTCAGAATGAATTTAACAATTGGTTTTTTGGTGTGGGGAATGGGTTGAATTTTTCAGGTCCAATACCCACACAAATCTTAGGTAGTCCTATGGTTCAAACTGAGGGAGTTGCTGCGGTATCAGATGCCACTGGTGGTCTTTTATTTTATACAAATGGTGTTACCGTTTATAATAGATTAAACTTGGTGATGGGAAATGGTACTGGCCTTTTAGGTGATGGTAGTTCAACACAATCTTCCATTATAATACAAAAACCACTTAGCCTTACCAACTACTACATTTTCACGGCTGATGCCGATGTAGGGGCAGACGGTATTCGTTGGTCAGAAGTTAATATGAGTTTGAATGGTGGTTTAGGTGGGGTAACTGCCAATAAAAATATCTTATTGAGGACACCATCGTGTGAAAAACTATGTGCTGTTCGTCATTGTAATGGTAAAGATATTTGGATTATATCGCATGATTGGAATTCTAACGTTTTTACTAGTTGGCTTATTGATGGGGTTAATACACCTGGGATGTTAACGGTTTGGTCCATATCTGGAACGATAGTTAGTGGTGTAAATCAATCTCCTTATGGTCAATTAAAAGCCTCATCTGATGGCAAACGATTGGGTGCTTCTTATTATGGACTCCCAAATGGTGGTACAAATAGAGTAGAGGTTTATGATTTCAATAATATTACTGGTATAGTATCCAATGCGATAACACTAACTTCAACGGATATAGGACCATATGGGTGTGAATTTTCCAAATCTGGTAGAATGTTGTATGCTACAACCAATCAAGGTCGTTTATTCCAATGGGATTTATGTTCACCGAACCCAGCAGCTTCAAAAGTTCTTATAACGAATTCAGGCCCTTTCTTTGGAAGTTTACAAATGGCTAACAACGGGAAGATATATATTAGTCGAGGACCCCAACCGTTTTTATGTAGCATAAATTTTCCTGAAATTTATGGTATTGGGTGTGGTTTTGGTTTAAATTCTGTTCCTTTAACTGGAAACGCAATGTTTGGATTACCAAACTTTCCTTCATACTATCAAGACCCTTTTATATCAGACATTACGATAAACCAAGTTGATTGCAATTCTTTTTGTTTTTCATATCCATCACCAGTTGCTCAATGTGGTGTATCACTACTGACTTATCAATGGGTTTTTAATGATGGTACAACTCAAAATGGGTTAACGGCTTGTAAGACTTTCCCGTCAAATCAAACAGTTTTGTTTAGAATAATAAGACCTTGTTCTATTGATTCAATTCAGGTAGGTGTTACTATCACTGGTGTTATTATACCGCCAGCACCAATTTTCCATAATTAATTAGGAATTGAGTTTTAAAAGCAGTACCTTTGCAAATATGAATTTTAATTTATTAAAAACTAGACGTGGAAAACTAAAAATAGGTTTAGCAAAAATCTTGGATAACGAGGGTCAAATTGAGAATGTTCTTAATTTGGTTGATGAGTATGAAAAAGATAATTTGGAGACCATTGAAAAATTCAAACGAGACAAAACTATTGTTTTAAGAAAAATCAATGGTGCGCTTAAACAAACAATAAACACGCATGGCCCGATAACAAAAAATTTAATAGGTTCTGCATCCAAAAGAATTTATGGTGTTTTTTTAACCCCAAAGTCTTCGGATTCAATATTACAATCTTTTCTAAAATTAGTAAAAAAAATAGTATGATAACAAAGTTAGCAATTTTTGATTTTGATGGGACGTTGGTGCAATCACCACTACCAGAAACTGGTAAAATAATTTACCAAGAGAAAACTGGAAAACCATATCCTCATAAAGGATGGTGGTCCAAAGATGAGTCTTTGGATATAAGCATTTTTGATGTCCCAACAAACCCTAGTGTTATTGAAGATTACCATAAAGAAATGGCTGTTATCACTACATTGAAAATAATGCTTACTGGGCGATTACCTAGGATGGCTGGTTATGTTGAGGAAATACTTTCTCAACATGGTTTGGTATTTGATAAATACCTTTACAACACTGGTGGTGCCACTGAAGTATCTAAGAAAAAGACCATGGATGAGTTATTGGTTTTATTTCCAGATGTTAAATCAGTAGAGTTATGGGAAGACCGAGAACCTCATGTTCAAGTGTTTGAACAGTGGGGCCAAGAGAAAATTGACAGTGGGGTTCTAACTGAATTTAAAGTCAATTTCATTATTTCAGATAATCATTCTAAAGAGCCTACTTTATAGTAGGTTCTTTTATTGTTTTTACAAAAAATTAATTGTACATTTGTATTATGGTTGATGAAAATTTAAAAATATATTTGAATTCTCGTGATAAAAAATATAATTTTTCTAAATTACTGAAATTTTTGGAGGAAAGTGGAATCCCTTTTAAAAGCAAAAAACTTATCACTGGTGGGGTGGCTATCGCTACAATACAGGGGGTTTTGTTTGATTTGGAACAATTAATTAAACAAAGTGATAAACTAGTTTTTTTTATTTTACTTCATGAAGTAGGCCATAGCAAACGATTATCTAAAATAGGTATTGATAAAGTTGTTGGTAATTTATCTGAGGAAAACTTTGAAGTTTTTTTCAGTAAACTAATCTATGAAGAATTAGTTGCCGATAGATATGCTTCGTTTTTATTTAATATTTTTAACGAAGAAAAATATCCTTGGTATGAAACCCAACAACTAGATTTGGAAACTAGACAAAATGGTTATAGGCCAGTAGCCAATCTTTACTTTGGTAAAATAAGTAATGATATTAACAAATACAATCAGTTATTAAATAAATTTATAATTGGTTAAAAACATAGAATGATTAAAATTAACGATATAATAGAAGGAAAAATAAGTATGAACTCAAGTGGTTCCGCTTATTTGGTGAGCACTGATTTACCAAAAGATATTTACATAAGTAAAAACCATACAAACAAAGCATTACATTTAGATACAGTCAAGATAAAAATACTTGAAGGTAATGGACGTTCAATTGAAGGTGAGGTTATTGAAGTGGTTCAAAGATTTAGAACCGAATTTGTTGGGAAGATACAAATTTCTACAAGATACGCTTTCTTTGTCCCAGACAGTAATAAATTATCTATTGATTTTTTCATTCCTTTGAAAAACTCAATGAACGCCAAGGATGGTCAGAAAGTTGTTGCTCGTATAACTGAGTGGAAAGACGATGCTAAAAACCCCAATGGGGAAATTATTAGAATCATTGGTGATTCTGGTGAACACGAAACTGAAATACATAGTATTCTTGAAGAATATGGTTTACCTTACGATTTTGATGAGGATGTAATTGCAGAAGCTGAAGCGATATCTGAAGTTATTACTCAAACTGAAATAGATAAACGTAGAGACATGCGTGATGTTCTTACTTTCACCATTGACCCAGCTGACGCTAAAGACTTTGATGATGCTTTGAGTGTGGAGTGGGCTAACGGGGAGTTATTTGTTGGGGTCCATATCGCTGATGTGAGTCATTATCTTCGTCCAGATACAGATTTGGATAAAGAAGCGTATTCCAGAGGAACTAGTGTTTATCTAGTTGATAGATGTGTTCCCATGCTTCCAGAGAGGCTTTCTAATGGATTATGTTCACTTAGACCTCATGAAGATAAGCTTTGTTTCTCAGCGGTCTTTAAAATGGATAATAATGGTAATGTGTTAGAAGAATGGTATGGTAGAACAGTAATCAATTCGAATCATAGGTTTTCTTATGAAGAGGCTCAAATAGCTATTGAGATAGTTGGTAAAGATAAAGCTGAAATCGGACAAATTGTAGTTGACGATATTGGCTTGGATATGGATTTCAAAGAAGCGTTTGAATTAGTTAATGCTATAGGTTTTTTAAATAAGATGGCCAAGAAGATGCGTAAGTCGCGTTTATCTAAAGGTTCTATTTCATTTGATAAAAATGAACTTCGTTTTAATTTGGATGAAAACAACAAACCGATAGGTGTTATATTTAAAACTGGGAAAGACTCTAACAAACTTATTGAAGAGTTTATGTTGTTGGCTAATCGTTACGTAGCTCAATATGTCAACACTAGAAAAATACCGATGGTTAATCGTGCTCACGATAAACCCAACGAGGAAAAGCTTAACAATCTTAAAGATTTTATAAAACAATTTGGTTATGAAATAAAAACTCAGGACCCAATTGAAATAACCAGAACACTTAATCAGTTATTGACTGATGTGAAAGGAACTGCTGAAGAAGACATGATTAACAATTTGGTTATTCGTACAATGCAGAAAGCTGATTATAGGACAAAAAACATAGGCCATTATGGTTTAGGTTTTAAAGACTACACTCATTTTACTAGCCCTATTAGACGTTATCCAGATGTAATGGTTCACCGTTTATTAGGTAGATTATTGGAAAATAAACCAGTGGTTAAATTAGAAAAGATAGATAGTAGATGTTCTTATTTATCTGAAAGGGAGAAAAAGGCTCAAAAAGCAGAACGTGACTCAATAAAATATATGCAGTGCGTCTATATGTCTGAATTCGTTGGTAAAATTTATGATGGTATTGTTACTTCAGTTTCAGACTATGGTATGTTTGTTGAGATTAAGGAAAATCGATGTGAAGGAATGATTAGATTGTCAGAAATAGGTGGAGACACCTATACAGCTGATACTGCTAATTACTGTGTTATTGGTTTTAATACGGGTAAAAAAATAAGGCTTGGTGATGAAGTTGTTGTGATTCTTAAGTCTGTTGATGTTGAAAAGAAAAATATCAACTTAATGTTAGTTAAATTATGACAGATGAAGAATTTGTTCGTACCTTTTTAAATAAAAATTATGTTGTTTCTTTATTTGAAAAAGGTTTTGTTATTAAAGATATAGACTTGGAAGAGTATTATAATGTTCAACCCTTTAATGGGTTGATAAAAAAACTATTAGGTAGTGACGAAATCTTTAGTACGATTTTAAATTCTTGGTACACTGAAAATAGTGAGAAACTTATTACTAATTTGACTGATTTTTTTAAATCAATCCCAAAAGAAATCAAATCTCGTGAAGGGTTTTTTCAGGTAATAAAATTTTGTCAGGAAAATAAATTCGTTTCAGTTACATTTGCTCACACTCTTTATACAAAATTTTATGTAGAAAATTTTGACACCACATTATTTGAAAACTTAAAAAATAGCGTTAATTTAGGTGTTCAAACATCAGCTGATATGGAAATTTTGTTGAGACCTAAATTATATAATGAAACAGAGGGGGTTGCTAATGAAATAATTGGTAATTTGAACACATGGTACTTTGATAATGTTATGTCTGGTAGACTTAAAACTTTTTTAGAGAGAAGCAAAGTGATATTAGGCCAAACAGATTGGACGATTAAAAACCTTGATTATGGTAGTTTTTCAAGTTCTGATATTTTAAGTTGTTTTTCTGAGGAAAATGTGTTTCAAAGAACGATAATTAAAAGGGTTATTTTGGAATGGTTTGAAAATCAACGTTATATAGTTTCTGAACAAATGATGAAAAATATGTATTAAGGTTGTTTTTAATAAAAATATTTAGTAAGTTTGCTTAAATTAGAATATGAAGATTATCGGTATAAGTGATACACATGGAAAACATAAATTAATACCAAAAGAGTTTCTTGAAAACGCTGATGGTCTTATTGATGTGATAATATGTAGTGGTGATATTAGTGAGATTGGATATAGAACAGAAATCATAAATTTCTTAGGCTGGTTTAATAACCTACCATTTAAACATAAAATACTAATCGGAGGAAATCATGATTTCTTTTTGGAAAATGCTTCAAATGAAGATTTAACTATTATGTTTTCAGAATACCCTAATGTTATTTATTTGAACGACAGTGGGTGTGAGATAGATGGTGTTAAATTTTGGGGTAGCCCAGTACAACCTTACTTTCATAATTGGGCTTTTAATAAGCTTGGTACTGATATTTGTAAACATTGGAATAAAATTCCGCTAGATACAAATGTTCTTATAACACACGGACCACCAGAAGGAATTCTGGATGAAAATACAAGGGGACTCTCAGTAGGATGTCCCTATTTGTTAGAAAAAATAGGTGAATTGACTAATTTAAAACTACATATTTTTGGTCATATCCACGAGGGTTACGGTAGTCTTGACAACGGAAAAGGGTTAACGTTTGTAAACGCTAGTCTCCTAGACTTTCGTTATTACATGACCAATAACCCAATTACAATTGAAATTTAAATAAATTAAACAATGGAAACATATAACTACATTTTTTGGAATAACCAGTATGAAAACCTTTGGTATGCGATACCGAGGGAAGGGTACTTGAATTTCTTCAACGGAAAACGAACAGAAGTTGAGGGGGTATTAATTGATGCTGACATCCTTTCTTTGGTTGGAAAAATAAAAGGGGTTGTTGTTGTTGATTAATAATTAAATTCGTACCTTTATAGCTTATATAACTGAAAAATGAAACTTGTAACAAAAAATAGAGCAGCTTTTTTTGAGTATTTTATACTTGATACATTCACTGCTGGTATTAAACTAAAGGGTTCTGAGGTCAAAGCTATAAAGGCTGGTAATTTAAATATAAAGGAAGCTTACGTGTTTATTGAAAACAACGAGGTTTTTATCAAGAACATGCATGTCTCAGAACATAAACAAGGTGGGAAAGCCAACAACCATGAACCTTTAAGAGTTAGAAAACTTCTTTTAAATAAAAAAGAAATA
>Ga0105051_10000427_pt1 | contig 58644 bp, 56 predicted proteins | sample FRY02_FD_78383 | JGI IMG/M metagenome (GOLD analysis project Ga0105051, IMG submission 78383) | Freshwater microbial communities from Lake Fryxell liftoff mats and glacier meltwater in Antarctica - FRY-02 (megahit assembly) | ecosystem: Environmental > Aquatic > Freshwater > Ice > Glacier... | reverse complement strand
GTATCCCCGTGGTGCACGGCAGTATTTTCCGATTCGAAGGAATGGTGTCGGTGTTTCACCCGTTGCGTGGACCGACCTATCGAGACATGGTGCCAGAACCGCCTCCAGCAGAGTTTGCGCCGTCATGCGCTGAGGCCGGTGTGCTTGGTGTATTGCCGGGCATCGTTGGCTCTATTCAAGCCCTTGAGGCAATTAAATTGATTCTCGGCTTGGGGGAAAGCCTGATTGGACGGATCCTCACGATTGATACAACTGATATGGAATTTAGGGTCTTTAAATTGCGGGCTGATCCCAACAATCTGGTTACATGGGAAAATCGTGAGCGAATTGAAGTACGTGACCTTGATGGTCTTTGCGCACCGTGGCTTAGCCACTAGCGTCTAAGGAGTGACAGCATCAATCGTCGTCGTTGGAGCTGGTTTTTCTGGTGCCGTCGTCGCCCGCCAATTAGCAGAAGCAGGCATTGCAACGCGGGTATTCGACGGACGTGACCATGTAGCGGGAAACGCCCATACCAAGCGTGATGACAACGGGGTGATGGTTCATGTGTATGGACCGCACATCTTTCATACGGAGCATGTTCATGTGTGGGAATACATCAATCGCTTTGGTGAAATGATGCCGTACAACCATCGTGTTAAGGCAACATCTGGCGGCAAGGTGTATTCGTTGCCCGTCAACCTGCACACGATCAATCAGTTTTTTGGTACCACAATGTCGCCGACACAGGCCGCGGCGTTTATTGCTGAGCGAGCCGATTCTTCGATTGGAACGCCAGTCAGTTTTGAAGATCAGGCTCTCAAGTTTGTTGGTCGCGATTTATATGAAGCTTTTTTTAAGGGATACACGCAGAAGCAATGGGGGGTCTCACCCACAGAGTTGCCCGCTTCAATTTTGGCGCGGTTACCTGTTCGTTTTTCGTATGAGGACAGTTATTTCAATCATCCTTTTCAGGCGATTCCACGCAATGGATACACACCGATTGTGGAAGCGATGCTCGATCATCCGTTGATCGATGTTTCGTTAGGAACATCAGTGTCCCCAGAGCAGTTGCACGATGCAGAGCATGTTTTCTGGAGTGGTCCTATTGACGAATATTTCGCCGGCAAGTTTGGGCGGCTCGGATATCGAACTCTTGATTTTGTTGAGACTCATGACACCGGCGACTTCCAGGGGTGTCCTGTGATGAACTACTGCGATGTCGAAGTTCCCTACACACGTATTACTGAGCACAAGCATTTTGCTCCATGGGAAAAACATGAAGGAACCACGGTATATACCGAGTACAGCCGTTTGGCAGAACCAGGCGACATCGCCTATTACCCCATTCGCCAAGTGAAGGAAAAAGAACAACTGATTCAGTATGTAGAGATGGCTCGCAACGCTGAAAATGTGACTTTTATGGGTCGCTTGGGTACGTATCGGTATCTCGATATGGATGTGACCATCAAAGAGGCTCTTGCCGTTTCTGAATTTTTTTTAGAGAATCGACGATTAGGTCTCGCAATGCCACCGTTCGTGGTCGATCCCCTGTGAAACTAGAGCAGTGACTTCTCATCTCCTGGCTCGGATCCAGATTCCCGCCACTGATTTCACAGAACCAACACTGTATGTGCGTTACAGCAATGGATCTATTGGTGTAGATGGCGTCACATTGTTGCGCGATGGTCGAGCCACATTCGATACTGCTTTCGGAGTGTTTTCAGCAGGTCGATGGAGTCGCATTACAGGCATCACCGATATTGGTGTGGCGATGAACGTGGTGGGCAAGTGTCGCATCGAACTTATTGCACATGCAGACAACGTTGACACTGTGGTTGATTCGTGTGAAGACGGTCGTGAATTGCGATGCCACAGTTTTCGAGATCTTGGTGCTGAATCTTTTTATGTTGCGGTGACTGCTCTTGAAGATGGGGTTGTGGTTCGCTGCGGAGAGTGGAATACGTTGTGCCCTCCTGCGCGCTCTGTGAACTTAGGGGTGTCCATTACAACCTTTAATCGACAGAATTATGTGCTAGCCACAATTGATCGATTGGTTGCTCTTGAGTCAAGCGTTCCAGTGGTGAGGGGCCATTTGCAGGTGTTAGTAGTTGATAATGCAAGAAATCTCCATCCTTCTATTCCACAGGGTGCGCCAGTGCGAGTGATTGAAAATCCGAACTTGGGTGGAGCCGGTGGATTTGCTAGAGGGTTAATTGAATTCCGTGAACAAGGCTGGAGTACCCACGTGGTGTTTATGGATGATGACATCTCACTTGAGCCAGAATCGATTGTTCGTACAATTACTTTGCTGTCGTATGCGTTGTCGAAAGATTTGTGTATCCATGGTGCAATGATGAGCGAAGAACTACCGTGGATGCAGTTTGAAGCAGGCTCGGAATATGAATTCCGCGCTGTGTATCCGCTGCGGGCGTTGGGTCGCGGAATCGATCTTCGACTTCGTTCTAAAGTGATCTGCGACAATTTAGAAGATGACATTGCGTATTCGGCGTGGTGGTTCACCGCATTCCCGATGCATATTGCTAATCAAAACCCACTTCCAGTGTTTGTGCGGGGAGATGATGTTGCGTTCGGATTGATGCACACAGGCAAACACACAGTGACTCTGAATGGAATTACTGTATGGCATGCTGATTTCGCGTTGAAAAACTCTCCGATGTCGTTGTACTACGAAGTACGAAACTTTGCTCTCATTGACACTCTGGTTTTTGATGACCACAAGGGACGGCACTTGGCTTGGAGATATTTGGGATTCGGATTCCGTAACGCCTATTCGATGAGGTATGCAAGCGCCGAATATATGACATGGGGTCTGAAAGATTTTCTTGCTGGTCCGGAGCATTGGATGACCATTGATCATGCTGCTAAGCATGAAGAAGTGCGGCATGTCACAGAAGAAAAAGCAGCTCCACTGAGCGAAGAGCTGAAAAGTCTTGGCTTTACGGCTCCGCTGCCCAAGGCAATCAGGCTTGGTGGATATATCTTGTCGTTACTCACAGGAGGCGGACGGTTCATTCCTGGTTTCTTAAAAACGAACAAAATCGGTGTCGCCCAGATTGATGTTCGTGCTGTGGGGCTGTCGATTAGGCACAACAAAATTTTGTACCGACACCCACGTTTCGACGAGGGTTTTGTTTGCGAACGTGACTACAAACGGTTTCTGGCAGTTCAAGTCGATGTGTTCAAGACAACATGGCAGTTGTTGCGGACCTATAAGAAATTAAAGCATGATTATCGTGCCCACTATGTCGAGATGGTGAGTGATGAGTCATGGAAGAAACGCTTCCAGGCCAACTAAGAAAGAGCAGCAGCAGCCATCAACATCGCCCATGTTGATGGTCCAACTCTTCCTGTAGCCGGCAGTTTTGCTCGCTGTTGAAATGTTTTGACACTGGCTGCAAGCGCTGGAGAATATTTCCCTGTCGTTGCGATTTTTGTTTTTAGAACTTTTGACAGTGCTCGTTGAATGGAACTAACTGCAGGTTGTTTGCTTCCGACTTTAAACACTGCAAGATCAAGTCGGTTCTCTAAACCCAATGCAGCCCAGGTTGATCGGTCAACAATTCCAGTAACAGGAAGTGATGATTTGAGTTGAAATGTTTTGACGGCTTTGAGAGTCCCCCTGCCAAAAACCCCGTCCGTGCGCAGTTTTGTTTTTTTGGTTAATGGCAACAGGGAGTTCAGTCGCTTTTGGACTGTTCTCACCATGACGCCAGAGTGTTTAATCTCTATTGGCAATCCAGGTATGACAGCGACTTGTGCCGCAGTAGTTGGGAGAAGTCCTTGTGCTCGTAAATTATCTAGTTGCTGGCGAAGGAAAAGCGCAAATTCATTTTGACCAGAATTAGATAGATGCACCCAACAACACAAAGATGAATTGTTAAAATAGCGCCACTGGTTGGGAAGAGAACTCGCTGCATTCCAGTCAAAAATAGTAATTGCTGGATTGGTGTTTGCTGCTGCAAGCAAGGCGGCGTTAGCAATGGCGTACGAACGTAATGTGCTTCGCGTTGACATCGTAATAAAGATTATTCGTTGAACACCCTTGGATGTCAACGCAGAAATCATCTGGGATAGTTCTGCACTAAACGTGAAGGGGTCATCGTTGTATCCAAGTTTAATGATTGCGATAGCAGGAGCTTCAGAGGAGTTGACAACTCCGACACCATCAAGATCAAGTTGAGGGGCCTTGACGGGAAAGCGGCAGTCGAGTCCTGCCATTCCGCGACCAGCACATGCTTGAAAATTTATATTCGGATACGCAGGCGTAACAATTGTTGCAATCTCTAAAGATGCACCTTCGCTGACGGAATCACCTATATACAGAATGGATCCAACAGGTGCCTCTGTTGCGTCGCTTGCTGGGATTGACACTGTTTCAAACCATGGCGCATAGAGATCAAAGTCGCCACGAAACTGCCACCCAGTGCGCGTGACCATTCCTGCTGTTCCACTAATAGCCACAGATGTTGCGTAGCCGTTCCATTCACCGCCAAGTCCATCGTGGGTCGTTGTGATTGACATGAGCACACCTATTGATGGATAAATCTTTTGTACTTGAGTAGCCGTGACAACTTTCGACCAGGTTTGCAATGCGGCATCAGCAATTAGATCGCCATCGTCTGATTTGGCATCAAACTGACCGCTTGCCGTTCTGCCTCCGTTTGAGGAAGTGTATTCCGTACGCATAACTGAATTCTTGGAGTCCCTATACACACTTCCTGCGGTGTCACCAATAGCTCGATCAGTTCTGGGATCCTCAATCACGACTGTCGTTGCTCCAATATTTTTCAGCGCGGCACCGCCGTAGACCTGACAGTCCTGGGAATCGCATGTTTTGGCATATGAGTAACGAGACTCCGACAACGAATAACTTCGTGCAGCAACGGCTTGGGCGCGTAATGCATTCATCCCAAGTCCATTTGCAAGATCGCCCCATCCTGCAGGAGATTCGCGGGGGATGACTCCGCGTAAGTACGACTCAAGGGCAACCACGTTGACGGTGCGCAAGGCTCCATTTTTGTCTGTGATTGCACGGACACCACCGCGGTAATAACGAACTCGGCCTGTCCTGTATGCGGTGGTGGCTGGTTCGCAGACACCGAGTAGATCAGTTGGGGCGACAGCAGTAGGTTGAGCGCCGTTTGTCGAGACAAAGTCAATTGGGCCTGGCACAGCGGTTGCCACACGGGACATCGTTGTTGATGTACCGGCATCGGTTGGGCAAGAAGCAATGGAAGAACCATAGATGTCGTATACATTTTTTCCGACAGATTGGGCAACAAGGGCGCCGTAGGTTTCGGGCTGTCCTTGCCACGATGCAGTGACATTGTCTGAGATAACTGCTGTTTGTTTTGTGTCGAGTGTTGTAAGACGTACGGTCATCGCGCCATTACGAGTCAACGCGGCGTCAGATTGTGTCAGAGTGCTCAGTGTTCGTCCACCACCTCCGTAGTAGAAATTCAAAATGTCTTGCCATGAGTAGTTCAACTTTGTGGCCCAACCAAGGGCTCCGAATTGGCTCATACCTCGGCCATGCCCATTGCCCCGACCACGAATTAGAACCGCTACAGGGGGAAGCGAGTCCGCAGACGCAGGGTCTGGATTCTGCTGTGACACCAGTGGAATAACACTGGCCACCACCCAAAGACCGATGACGCCCAAGAGGCGGCGATGTCGGGTGGTTCGCATAGACATCTACGCTAGGCGGTCTCGACCGCCACTTGGTGGCGATCGAGTTCATCTCGTTCTTGTGTTGCTACTCCTGTCAACACAAGAGCCATACCGCATAGGTCGATGAACGTCGGTGTTTGGTTCAAAAAGAGAAATCCAAAAACTGCTGCACACACTGGAAGCAGTGCGAGAAGCACAGAAAATCGTCGAATTGGTATTCGGCGCAATGTTGATTGGTCGATCCCATAACCAATTGCATTCGACAACAAACCAACGAGCACACACCCACCAAGAATTTTTATACTTGAAAATGCTGTGGCTGCATCAACAGCCCCGAATGGTGTGATGAGTAATCCACCGATGAGAAGACCAAGACCAAGTCCTGATACTCCTTTGTCCGCGTTGGCGACACGTGAGCCAGCCACGATATAACCAGCCCACATTACTGATGCGCCAAGAATAAAGGCAAGACCGAGTGGCTCGCGGCCCAACTCAACTCCACCGAGGAGTATGACTCCACCGCCAGCCATAATCAGTGCGTATGTGTTGCGTGCAGTTTTGGTGCGCAATGCAGCAACTGCAATTGGCCCGATGAATTCAATTGTGACCCCTTTACCGAGAGGGAGTCGGTCAATCCCAAGGTAAAAAAGCAAGTTCATTAACGCTGTGAATGTTCCAAAAACTGTCACCCACCACAGATCGTGTCGGGTCCATCGAATACGAAGGTGTCGCCATGACACAGCCATCAAAATGAGAGATGCACTGAGCACACGAAGCCACGCAACGGTTGCGGGAGAGACCTGTGAGAACAGCGATATGGCTACAACTGCGCCGGTGTATTGAGCAACGGCGGAAAGAAGAAAAAGGGTTTCTGGTGGGGCGACGCTAAAGATTTTGTCGGCGCGAGACCCGTGTGACGCGGTCAAGAACTAAAAAGTTAGTCGAACAGGTCAGGATCTGTTCGACAAATTTCTTGCCACAGCGGTTGGAAGTGCATCCAGCCGGTCATTGCGTTACCAGCATTCTCACGTGTGTACACGGCAGATTCATGCGGGATGTGCTTTGGCGTGCCGGCAGCTAGTGCCAACAACTGTGCTTGAGCACAACGTTCAAAACATACAAACCAAAACACAGCTTCATCAACTGTTGCTCCAACGGTGAAGTGGCCGTGGTTCTGGTGAATTGCTGCGCGATTCTGACCGAAGGCTTGAGCAAAATCACGACCGGCAGATTCTTCAAACACGACAGCACCGCCGTGTTCGGAAATCAACACGTTGTTTTCGTAAAAGGCGCATGAATCTTGGGTGAGTGGATCAAGAATTATCCCGAGACTTGAGAAAGCTTTTCCATAAACGGAATGAGCATGTGCTGCAGCAATAACATCTGGACGAGCGGCGTGCACTGCTGCATGCAAAACATATGCAGCACGGTTCACAGAATGTTTTCCGTACACCACTTCACCATGATGATTCACAAGGATGAGATCCGACACGGTCATCAAACGAAAACTGAGGCCGAGTGGGTTGACCCAGAAATGATCAGGGAACTCTGGGTCACGCACTGTGATGTGTCCAGCAACGCCCTCGCCAAAGCCAAAACGTCCAAAAATGCGCAACGCTCCAGCAAGTTTTTGCTTTCGGCGCAAACGTTCTTCGGCAAGTGTCGCTGCCGGCACTAACGATTCCATTCCAATCGTGGTGACCTCTTTGGGGGTCAGCTCGATGCCGTCAATGGTGGGGACTGTTGTGGGTGCGTCTGAGGTGATGGTCATATGCTCACACTACGACAGAATGGTTGCTATGGGAATCAGTCAAGTTCAACCAGAGTCAATGCCACCGCCAGTTGCCAAATATGCCCATGCGATGGCGGTCACAGCAGGCAGTGACATGGTCTTTACCTCAGGAGTCGTGCCAACGATGCCAGATGGAACCGTGCCGGGAAGCCTTGAGGGCCAAGCCAGGGTCGTGTGGGCCAATCTGATTGAGATTTTGCGGGCATCAGGAATGGTCGTGAGCAACATTGTGAGTGTCACCACCTACGTCGTCTATGCCACTGACCTATCTCAGAGGCTTGCGGTGGTCATGGGAGTGCGCGATGAGGTGATGGGTGGCCACAGGGCCGCCAGCACTCTTGTGAGCGTTCCAGGGCTTGCACGCCCAGAGTGGCTGATCGAAATTAGCGTCATTGCGGCTTGCTAAGACATGGGCTATGTGCCTGCGGGCTTAGCCTCGTAGCCTTGACACCTATGGCGAACGACGTAAAGCGCACAGATTCTGGAATTGAGATTGCTCCGCTCTATTCCCAAGACACAGTGGCTGGCTGGGACCCAGCGTCTCAACTTGGTTTTCCTGGTACTGCGCCATACACCCGTGGTGTCTACCCAACGATGTATCGCGGCAAGCTATGGACGATGCGTCAATACGCCGGGTTTGGTTCTGCTGAGACAACAAACCTTCGATTTAAATTTTTATTAGAAGCAGGACAAACAGGCTTGTCATGTGCGTTCGATTTGCCAACACAGATGGGTTACGACTCCGACCATCCACGCGCAGAAGGCGAAGTGGGCAAGTCGGGTGTTGCCATTGACTCGCTAGAAGACATGCGATTATTGCTGGCTGATTTACCACTTGACAAAGTTTCTACGTCAATGACCATCAACTCAACAGGAGCAATTCTGTTGTTGCTGTACGAATTGGTAGCAGAAGAGCAGGGGGTGTCGTCAAAAGAAATCAGCGGCACAATCCAGAACGATCTGTTGAAGGAATATATTGCTCGCGGCACGTATATCTATCCACCTCGCCCATCAATGCGGATAATTACAGATATTTTTGCGTACTGTGCAGAAAATATTCCGAAGTGGAACACAATTTCAATTTCTGGTTATCACATTCGCGAAGCAGGAAGCACGGCAGTACAAGAGCTTGCATTTACTTTGGCGAATGCTATTGCCTATGTGCAAGCAGCAGTTGACGCGGGACTAGATGTAGATGATTTCGCACCGAGACTGTCTTTTTTCTGGAATGGTCACAATAACTTTTTCGAAGAAGTCGCAAAATTTAGAGCAAGTCGACGGATGTGGTACAAGATCATGACAGAGCGATTTGGTGCACAAAAGGAATCCAGCAAGTTGCTTCGTTTCCATACCCAAACAGGAGGAAGTACACTGACCGCTCAGCAGCCGCTCAATAACGTGGTGCGGGTTGCAGTGCAGTCACTTGCTGCTGTGCTCGGGGGAACCCAAAGTCTCCATACAAATGGATTTGACGAAGCTCTTGGTCTACCAACAGAAGAAGCAGCGCGCATTGCATTGCGCACACAACAGATCATCGGATATGAAAGTGGTGTTACCGACACGCCAGACCCATTGGCTGGTTCGTATTTCGTGGAGACACTGACTGATGAAGTGGAGCGTCTTGCCTGGGAGTACATCGCTCGAATCGATGAGATGGGTGGTGCTGTAGATGCCATTGAGGCCGGCTTCCAGATGGGTGAAATTGAACAAGTTGCATACGAGTACACGAAGTCAATCGACGACAACGAGCGTGTCATAGTTGGAGTTAACAAATTTATGGTGGAGGGCGAAGCAGAGCCAAATGTGTTCGTAATTGATCCGTCATTAGCTATTACTCAGGTTGCGCGGTTAAAGAAATTCAAAGAAAACCGTGATCAAGCAAAGGTGCAGGGCTTGTTAGAAGAGGTGCGTGCAGCTGCTCGTGGTACACACAACATTTTGATTCCAATGAAAGAAGCACTACGTGCCCATGCAACTCTCGGCGAGGTTAGCGATGCACTGCGTGATGTCTACGGTATGTATCAACCTGGTCGGTAACTAGTCGAGCCAGTTAACTGTGGGCTCTGGGCGTTCAACGGGCCTTGCCTGTCGGGACGGCCAACCGATATAAACGAGACCAACAACATGGTCTGTGTCTTCAAAGTTGCTCACATTACAAATCGCGCTGTTGGCTCCTTTGGGTGGGGAGCTCCACAGTGCAGCAAGACCAAAAGAGTGCGCCATGAGCAATAAGTTTTGTATTCCAGCAGCAACTGAATACTGATTTTCTTGTGTCTCATGCGCTGATTTACCATCTGCTGACGCAACAGCAATGAGGTAGGGACTGCGTGCGTATTTCGTACGAGCCTTTGTCACTTTGAATTCATCGTCGCCGTATTCTTCCATGGCTTGAGAAATCGAAGCACCAAGAAGAAATCGCGATTGCCCACTAAACACTGCAAATCGAGCAGGCCAGGTGTGTTTGTGATTAGGCGCAAACTGTGCTGCTTTTAACAATGACGTGATAGTTGAAATATCGACGACGCGATCTGGATCTATCAGCACGCTGCTGCGTCTTTGCGCGATGATGGATAACAATTCTTCCGGGGTCATTTAATTTTTATGAAGGTCGGCATTGAGTCCACCCCATGAGCCAGTGCGGGCGATGACTTCGATTGCTCCGGTGAGTGAGTTGCGGCGAAACAATAAATTATTGTGTCCAGACAGCAGTTTTGCTTTGACGATGTTGCCAGATGGGTCGATAACAACACTGCCACCCGTGACGTAAAGACCTGCTTCCACAATGCAGTCATCTCCCAGGCTGATGCCGATTCCAGAGTTGGCGCCAAGCAGGCATCGTTCACCGATAGTGACAACTTCTTTTCCTCCGCCAGAGAGCGTGCCCATGATTGATGCGCCGCCACCGATGTCAGAACCGTCTCCAACAATAACGCCGGCTGAAATACGCCCTTCGACCATTGACGTACCAAGTGTTCCTGCATTGAAGTTGCAGAAACCTTCGTGCATCACTGTTGTACCAGAAGCAAGGTGCGCCCCGAGCCGTACTCGACCGGCATCAGCAATACGCACTCCAGAGGGAACGACGTAATCAGTCATGCGCGGAAATTTATCGACGCCGTGGACTACAAGGTGTTCTCCACGCCGAGCCAGGTTCCATGAGACGGATTCGAGAGCTTCAATCGCTACAGGTCCGCGACTTGTCCATGCCACGTTCTGCAAGAGTCCGAATGCACCATCGAGATTGATCGTGCGTGGTTTCATGATGCGATGTGACAGCAAGTGCAATCGTAAATACACATCTGCAGCACTAATTGGGGCTACCTCTGTGTCAATCTCAAGCGAGATTGGGGATAATGCAACTGCGCGGTCACGGTCAGTGTCAACTGCTGTGTCGGTGCTTGGCGCATTGCTTGGTGTGGCGCCAAGACCGAGTGCTCTAAAGCGAACATCGAGAGTATTTCCAGAAGAATCGAGTGTTGCGATACCAACACCCCATGCGGGATTAGTCATGAGAAAGCCTCCGGGCGAAGTGTAGGAAATAAAATTACGTCACGAATTGACTGCGCGCCACCGATCAGCATGACAAGGCGGTCCATGCCAATGCCAAGACCGCCTGTTGGCGGCATGCCGAATTCGAGCGCGCGTAGAAAGTCTTCATCGACTGTGCCAACTTCGAGGTTGCCGGCTTCTTTTGACTTTTGCTCATCTTCAAAACGCTGACGTTGTTCGACAGGGTCATTGAGTTCTGAATAGGCATTCGCTAATTCACGACCACCAACGAACAACTCAAATCGTTCTGTGAGGTGGGGGTCATTTCTGTCTACTCGCGCGAGCGGGCTAATTTCCACGGGATGACCCGTCACGAAGGTGGGCTCGCGTAATGCAGACTCACAGGTGGCTTCAAATAGTTCTTCGATCAGTTTTCCCGTACCAAAATGAGGCTCAACTTTGACGCCATGCTTTTGGGCAAGCGCCACAAGATCTTGGCGTGGTTGGGTTGGGTGTACAGCGACACCTGTTGCTTCAGTAACGAGATCAATCATCCGTACCCGACGCCACGGTGTAGCTAGATCGACCTGAACGTCGTCAATTATGACAACTGATGATCCGGTGGCGTCTATTGCAGCAGATGTAAACAACGCTTCGGTAATGTCCATCATGTCGGTGTAGTCAGCGAATGCTTGGTACAACTCCATCATGGTGAACTCTGGATTGTGGCGGGTGGAGATTCCTTCATTACGGAACACACGCCCAATTTCGTAGACACGCTCCATGCCGCCAACAATTAGGCGCTTGAGGTGAAGTTCGAGAGCAATACGTAAGAACAGGGGCATGTCAAGGGCATTGTGATGTGTATTGAACGGTCGGGCATGTGCCCCACCTGCTTCTACGTGGAGCACTGGTGTTTCTACTTCAATGAATCCACGCTCATTCAGAGTCTTTCGGAAACTGGCGATGACAGCATGTCGTATGGCAAACATGCGACGTGATTCTTCATTGACGATGAGATCTGCATAGCGCTGGCGATATCGAGTGTCGGTGTCGGTGAGGCCGTGGAATTTATCGGGAAGAGGCCGTAACGACTTTGATAGCAACTGCATAGAGTCAACTTTGAGCGACAGTTCACCCTTTCTGGTCGTCATCACGATTCCCGACGCGCTGACCCAGTCGCCAAGGTCCAAGGAGTTGATTACATCAAATGCGTCGTCACCAACAACGCCCTTAGACACGAATAGCTGGATTGCTCCAGATCGGTCTTGCAACGTAATGAAGATCAGCTTGCCTTGGTCGCGCTTGAGAAGAATGCGTCCAGCAATATCTTCTCGAGTAGTGGTCTCTGAGCCAGCCTCGAGGTGCACATGGGCATCACGAATCTCACCCAAGGTATGGCTGCGATCAAAGCGGTACGGATAGGGATTCTGCCCCTGTGACCGGAGCAATTCCACGCCTGCTAATCGGCGTGCTTTTTCGAACTCAAGTCCGTTCGAGGACTCTTGGGTACTTGACTCTGTATCGGCTACTTCTTCACTCACGCATCACCACGGTAGTTGGCGCAGGCGATGATTGGTGAAGTGTATTTTCAACTAAGTTGACTGAAGTGCAAAAGCAATGGTTAACAGCAACGGCGATGGTGATTTCCAGCGTATTTTTAGCCGCACCAGCATCGGCCGATGAGCCACTGCACTCGCCAGAGGCGTTTTTGGTGCCGGTGATGTCCATTTCAACAGTGGGCAACCTCACAGATGTTCAAGCAGGAAAGATAATGGCTGGAGCAGCGGCTTCTGGGGCCAAGGGTTATGAGCTCAAGTTTCCAACAATTGGGTTGACGGCGCACTCCCGAGGGTCAAAGGATTTGATGCGTTTGGCAGAAGGGTGGCGTATTCCGATGGCCACGATGGTGGCCCCAGTTGAGTACATCCGCACTATCGCTGGGCCGAACTTGGCTGCGGTGTTATCTCGTGGCCAAGTTGCATTAGGAAGAAATTCAGCGACGTTACGTGATGCTTCAGTTGGCGATGTTTTAACATTACGTGATGGGCGCTTCAATCGTGTGTCGTTCATTATCGGAGCCATTGTTGCAGAGCCGTTTGTGAACTACGGAGACATGCTGATGTCGTCAGAGACTGCAGCAAGGTTGGGAAAAATGCCGACCTCGCGGGTGTCGATTGTCAACATTGTGTCGCCAGCCAAGGTTATTTCTGGATTAAAGAAAAAGAGAATATCAATTGGTACACAATTCAGATTACGCACTACATGGGATCTCCCGAATCCAGATGGAACTCTTGGCCTCGGTGAAGTAAAGGCACTTGTGGGTGAGTATGCGTATAAGCCAGGTGGAGGGAGTTCTATTCTGATTGATCGAAAATGGTCTATTCGCTCAATGTCGTGGGGGTATCGGTATAAAGATATTGGGCTAAAAAATAACTGCTTAACAGTTGCTGTAAAGGCAATTCAAGGAGCACTCACTGAAATCAAAGCAAAGGGGCTTGCACACACGGTAGATATCAAGAACTCAAATCGCTTCGGGGGATGTTTTGTTGGTCGATACAACAGGTTGTCTCGCTCGTTTCCATCTCCGTCTCGGCATGCATGGGGAATGTCGCTTGATATCAACACCATTCAGAATCCTCAAGGTGGAGTGCCCCTTATGAACTGTGATGTTGTCCGGATTTTCCGCAAATGGGGATTTGCCTGGGGCGGCAACTTTTGGCCTGCAGACGGAATGCATTTTGAATATGTCGGTCAACGGCGAGATGAACTTGGATATCCATCGACGTATTGTCGCAATTCAGTGCCGATACCAACAAGATCGATTCCTTCGTTTGAAGGACCTCCACCAACTTCAACAACCACGACAACACTTCTGGTTGTTGACCCAGATTCAACAACCACCACGACAACGTTAATTCCCTAGTGGGCAGTGGGGTCACGGGTAACCTGATCTCTATGTCAAAAAGGATCGTCATCATCGGTGGGGGACCTGCTGGCCATGCAGCTGCTACCGAGGCGGCTCGAATGGGTGCTCAGGTCACGTTGATCGAACGAGACATTGTTGGTGGTGCAGCACATTTACTTGACTGTGTTCCATCTAAAACCATGATCGCTACAGGTGCTGCGATGAGTTTTACAAACAGTCTGAGTGGAATGGGCCTTGAGGATCGTGAAGCAGAAGTTGATGTCGTTGCCCTGACAGAACGAATTGAATCAATAAAGGCCCATCTATCGAATGGTGTCACCACGCTTCTTCAAAGCCAGGGCGTCACTATTTTGCGTGGAACTGCACGGTTCACTGGTTCCCACACGGTGCATGTTGACCTATTGGATGGAACGACTCAGGAACTAGAAGCCGATGCCTTCCTCGTTGCAACAGGATCACGTCCGCGATTGCCAGAATGGGCTCGTCCTGATGGAGAGCGAATTCTCATAACACGCGATTGTTATCCGCCAAAAACATTTCCAGAAAGTGTCACGGTGATTGGATCAGGTGTTACCGGTGTGGAATTCGTACATATGTTTTCATCGTTTGGTTCAAAAGTCACACTTGTTGTCAGTCGGCAACAAGTTCTTCCTGGCAAAGATCCAGAAGTTGCAGCGGTTCTTGAAGACAATTTCCTTTCGCGTGGCATCCGCTTGTTAAAGGGTGCTCGTGCCATTGGAATTGAATACACCGATAAAGGCATAAAAGTTATATGCGACGATGGGCGTGTATCAGAAACTACCCATGCTGTTCTTGCTATTGGTTCGGTTCCAAACACAGAAAATATGGGGCTATCTGAAGCGGGTGTGCATGTTGATAAGAACGGCTACATCCAGATAAATCGTCATTGTCAAAGCAATGTTGAACATATTTTTGCTGCTGGAGACATAAGTGGAAAACTGCCATTGTCATCGGTTGCATCAATGCAGGGAAGAAAAGTTGCTGAGCAAATGATCGGTGGGCCTAAAGGCCCGCATCGGCATCTTGACTACGACAAAGCTGCTTCAGCAATTTTTACTGAACCAGAAATTGCAGATGTTGGTCTAGCTGAAGCAGAAGCGTTTTCTTCTGGACGAAAAATTCGTGTCACAAAGGTTCCGTTCTCAACAACTGCTAAAGCACTCATCAACAATGATTCGCGTGGGTTTGTCAAGATAATTAGTGATCCAGCCACGGGTGTGGTGCTTGGTGGATCCATCGTTGGTCGTCATGCAGCAGAATTGATCAGCGTTATCGCACTAGCTGTTACAGCAAACCTGAAAGTGACTGATATTGAAGAAAGCCTGTTCGTGCATCCAGCGTTGGCTGAGGCACTCGCTGAGGCCGCCGAGTAATTACTCGATCACAACCACAATGTCGCCAGCGCCAACGGTGTCACCGGGTTTTACGTTGACAGCAATGACTGTGCCGGACTTGTCGGCTTCGACTTGGTTCTCCATTTTCATTGCTTCTAGAACGACAACGCTCTGTCCTGCTTCAACAGTTTGACCAACTTCAACTAGTACCTTCACGATGGTGCCTTGCATTGGTACAGTAATTTTTCCACTCCCGCTAATTATGCTGCCGCTAGACCCAGAAGAACTGCGCGCAGTTTTCTTTGCTTTTGCAGGAGCCGCAACACCGGCAGATTCAGGAACCCACAACTTCACATCGAAACGTCGTCCGTTGACTTCAACAGTGGTGGTGCGTTGTACGAGTGGTGCATCGTTGTCATCGGTTGGAGCAACAGTTGGTGAAGAGTCGATACCAGACAGATCAAGCACTTCTTCGACCCACTTTGTGGAGTGAGTGACTGCAGCGAAATCTGGATGTTCAAGGATGGCGATGTCGGCGGGAATCGTGGTGGCGATTCCTTCTACAACCATCTCTTTTAGTGCACGAATGGTGCGAGCAATTGCAGTGTCACGATCTTTACCCCACACAACCAGCTTTCCAACAAGGTTGTCGTAGTACTGACTAATGGTGTCGCCACTTTCGTAACCACCGTCAAAGCGAACACCAAATCCATTTGGCGCGACCAATTTTGTGATTAGCCCTGGTGATGGAAGAAACTTTCCACCTGCAGGGTTTTCTGCGTTGATTCGTACTTCAATGGCATGCCCACGGCGAGCAGCATGCACTTCTTCTTGAGTCATCGGCAGTTTTTCGCCAGAGGCCACCCGAATTTGCCATTCAACAAGGTCGATTCCTGTAATGACTTCTGTGACGGGATGTTCCACTTGCAATCGTGTGTTCATTACAAGGAAGAAGAACTCTCCATCTTGAAAAATAAACTCGACGGTTCCTGCGTTGTAATAGCCAACAGCTTTGGCTGCTTTTACCGCAGCTTCACCCATGGCTTCTTCAATGCCTGCTGGAAGCGCGGGTGCAGGTGCTTCTTCGATCAGCTTTTGGTGACGACGCTGCGCAGAGCAGTCGCGTGTTGAGATCCACACGACATTTCCGTGTTGATCGCCGACTAGTTGCACTTCAATGTGGCGTGGCCATGTCAGGTAACGCTCCACATAAATTTCATCGCGCCCAAAGAAGTTGCGTGCTTCACGTTGTGCCGAATCCATTGCTTCTTGCACAGCATCGGCTGAATGCACAACTTTCATGCCGCGTCCGCCACCACCAAATGCAGCTTTGATAACAACGGGCCAACCGAACTCTGTTCCAAAATCAATGATCTCTTGAGCAGATGTGCAGAACTCTGTTGTTCCAGGCACGATTGGTGCTCCACCGCGAAGCGCGGCTTTGCGACTTGAAACTTTGTCGCCCATCTCAACGATGGCTGCAGCTGGTGGTCCAATGAATGCAACACCCATCGCGGTGATTGCCTCGGCGAAGTCAGAGTTTTCACTAAAGAAGCCGTAGCCAGGGTGTACGCCGTCGGCGCCACTGCGCTTTATGGCATCAAGGATGGCTTCGGTATTTAGGTAACTTTCGGCGGCTGTTTGGCCCCCAAGCGCATATGCCTCATCGGCGAGACGCACATGAAGTGAGTTGCGGTCAAGTTCGGAATAGACCGCAACAGTGGCGATTCCCATCTCTCGGGCAGCTCGGATGACGCGGACAGCAATTTCGCCTCTGTTGGCGATAAGGATTTTTTTCAACACAGGTGTCAATCTTTACCTAATGGAACCAACAAATCCCAACCAGTCGCCGCGATGGCACCTTGATGTGGTGCAAGACACGGGAAGCACCAATGCCGATTTGTTGGCAGCGGGGGCTCGTGGAGCCCCTGATCGCAGCGTTTTGCGTGCTGCATACCAGTCCGCAGGTCGCGGTCGCTTAGATCGAACATGGGAGGCCCCTCGTGGGGTGAATGTACTTGTGTCCCTGTTGTTTCGCCAGATTCCAACCCGGCCACATGTGTTGACCCAGGTTGTGGCACTGGCTGCGACCACAGTGTGTCGCACTATGTGTGGTGTCGCTGCTGATCTGAAATGGCCAAACGACATTTTGGTGGGATCAGAAAAACTGGCCGGAATTTTGGCACAGGCTGCACCCGTGGATGATTCAGGGAGAATTCCATTTGTTGTGGTGGGCATTGGGATCAATCTCGGGTGGGCACCACCTGGGGCAACGTGCCTTGCGGATCAGGGGTGGTCACGCGTGGTCAGTCCAGATGAGTTTGTGCGTGCGATGTTGCCAGAGATTGATCGACTTCTCGCCTGTGATGAAGATCAACTCCACGCTGAATATGTGTCGAATTTGTCAACGGTTGGCCAACAGGTGCGTGCAGAGATGCCTTCAGGAGTCGACATTGTCGGGCGCGCAATTGACGTCGAAAAGGATGGTCGATTAGTGATTCTTGACGAGTGTGCCATTACTCATCGTATTGACACTGCCGATGTGGTGCATCTTCGAGCCATTGCTAACTGACTACCGTAGAGATGTGACGTCCAATGGAAAACTCTCGCGTGTCACGCGAGCTCCCCGGTGGATGCTGGTTGTAGGTGTCGCCCTTGTCATGTCTTTGGCTGGTGCATTAGGAATTGTTCGAGCCACGAATGCACACCTCGACGCTGTCACTCGAGTTCCAGAGGTGGTGTCAGCGTTATCACCAGCAACCGATGGCGTCGAGAATTATCTGTTAGTCGGTTCTGATTCACGGGCGAGCGCTGATCCATCTGATCCTGATTATGCTGCGGTTGGATCTGAACAAGCTAATCCGGGTATGAGGTCTGACACGTTGATTGTGGTTCGCTACGACACATCATCGGGTGCGATTGCGATGATGTCGATTCCGCGTGACTTGTGGGTGCGTATCGGTGACACGAACGAGAACAATAGAATTAATGCTGCATATCAAAAGGGGCCAGATGTTCTTGTGAGGACTGTGCAAAATGCGTTAAACATTCCGATCCATCATTTCGTTGAAGTTAACTTTTCAGGTTTTAAGAAGATTGTTGATGCTATTGGTGGTGTTCGCATCTGTGTAGATCGTGCCAGTCGGGACAAAGCCTCTGGATTTTTTATTGGTAAACGAGGATGCAAGTTACTCAATGGATCAAAGGCACTCGGATACGCGCGGGCGCGCCACTTTGAGCAAAAAATCAACGGGCGATGGGAGCTTGATGGTTCTGGAGATGTTGGTCGAGGAACCCGTCAACGTGGATTTATTTCAACATTGGCAAAACAATCTGCTCGCTATTTGGCTATGAATCCATTGCAGACCCACATTGTTCTTGATGCCTTTGCTGCGGCGGTGAAAGTGGATCCAGGGTTGGATCTCATCGACTTGGGTCGCAAACTTCGTCCAATTGGCAACGGCGACACAATTTCATATTCACTGCCGGTGACGAGTGGGTGGGCTGGCAGCAAGTTTGTTTTCCGATTGGCTAATGAAGCACAGGCGTTGATTGGATTCTTTGCCGGCCTCGGTCCGCCACCAGCGGTATCTCAATAATTATTGTTGCGTGTCGACGCCAGATGGTTGTGTGGCTTTTCGCACGAGGCGTTGTGCGAAATTATCTGCTGAGATTGGTACGCCGATGTGGTTTCCCTGTAGCAAATCACACCCGAGAACTTTGAGGCGCTGAACCTGGTCTTGCGTGGTGACCCATTCTGCGCAAACAACCAAGTTAAGAGAATGAGCTAATTGAATAAGCGAACGAACCATTGGGTCGTCACCGCCATCGGTTCTGCCAACATCGCGTACAAGCGTTCCATCTAACTTCAACAGGTCAGCTGGAAATGTGCGTAGTGATGTAAGCGATGAGTAACCAGACCCAAAGTCATCGACAGCAATGCGTACTCCTTGACGTTTTAGTGCGGTAATTGTGCGCAACATAGATGGGTTGTTGTCAACAAGTGATGCCTCTGATGTTTCAAAGACCAATTGTGAACCCTCAAGTTGATATTCGCGAAGAATAGTCAACGCGCGATCAACAAACGTGATGTCAGACAACTGTCGCCGCGATGCGTTGACATGGATTGCCATTTGCCTATCGACAATTCCAGAAAAGATCCATTCAGCAATTGTTTTGGCACCCTGTTCGAGAACCCAGTCACCAATAGGGGCGATGAGTCCTGACTCATTAGCCAGTTCAAGAAATGCAGCGGGGGCAAGAAGGCCACGGGTTGGGTGGTTCCAGCGCAGTAATGCTTCTGCAGCAACCACACGGCCAGTGTGGGCAGACTCAATGGGCTGAAACAGGACGGAAAACTGATTGTCGGCCAACGCTTGTTCAAGTTCAGAAGCCAGAGTTTGGCGCTCGCGGGCTGCAGTGCGCATGTCGTTGCTGTACAACTCTGAACGACCTCTGCCGCGTTGCTTGGCGCGGTACATCGCGGTGTCGGCTGAACGCAGCAGTGTGACGGCAGCATCGGCTGCAGATTCGGTCGCGAGCAACTCGGGAGTTGCCATTGCAACTCCGATACTTGCACCCGCTTCGATTTCTACTCCTTGTAGAACAAGCGGACCTGTGATGGACATCCGAATTCGTTCAGCGACATCAAGGGCTACTTGTTCATCGAGCAACCCTTCGCACAACACCACGAACTCGTCACCACTTATGCGTGCAACCAAGTCGCTTGGACGAGTTGCTGCTGCAAGTCGTTTTGACACGGCGACGATGAGTTGGTCTCCAACGGCATGGCCGATGGTGTCATTAACATGTTTGAGTTTGTCGAGGTCTATAAACAAAACAGCGACAGTTGCATGAGTTGTTCTGCTGCGTTCAAGTGCTTCAGTTGTTTTGCGTATAAAGAGAACACGGTTTGGCAGTCCAGTCAGTGCATCATGGGTTGCCTGGCGGGCAAGCTCGGCTTGAGTCTGTCGTTCTTGGGTAATGTCGCGGGTAATAGTCGCCCAATGGTGAACACTTCCGTCGGAGTCGCGAACGACTTGTACAACAAATGCTAATGTACGTGAGATTCCATCGGGGGAGCGAAATCCAATTTCACCTTCCCAGCGGTTTGGTGAGCCAACAGGTGGGGCAGCATCGAGAAGCACTCGGGGGAGTTGATCGCGCACTGCTTGCATAAATGTGCGTGCTACAACATCTGCATTGCCAGCCCCGGGATCTATGACGCCAATAAGTTGACGCGCGGTGTCATTGGCAAATTCAAGATCACCCACTCTGTTGAAGACCAATACAGCATCACCTGACACATCTAAAAGTCCAACAAGCTGATCAGACAGTTGACGTTGTGAAACAAGCGCGGTGCAATCAACTGCAGTTCCGACATAACTGATAAGAACACCATCAACTACGACTGGTTGGGTTGTTACCTGAATCCAAGCAGATTCGCCTGTCGCTGTACCAATGCGAAATTCAACTGCGAATTGTCCACCAACATTGCGATATTCAATCCATCTACGTTCGCATTCGGTACGTTCGTGGGCAAGAGCATTTGTCCATGGTGCAGTGCCACCCACTACGGGTGCGCCATTAAGCACGAGTGATCGGAATGCATCGTTGCCTGTCAGCAAACGAAAATTGGTGTCTGTTTCAAAAACACCAATTGGCAGGGCAGCAGTCATGGGGTCGATGCTTTAGTCTCACAGGTTGAACACCCTTAGCGGTGGAACGACTGCGAAGGGTGATGACTGGCTACTCAGGGTGAGAATGTTGTGGGGTCATCGTGCATAGGTAAATTCTGTGCTGGCCACTTCTTGGGCTACGGCCTCTATCGCTGCGATCATCGATGGGGCAGGATCGCCCGATTGAGCCTCCACCACTTCGCTCAGGCCGTAGAGAGAAATGTTGTACCGATGCTGTGATCCGCGAGGAGGGCAAGGCCCGTTGTACGTCGCTTTTCCGTCGGAATTTTTTGCAACAGCCATGAGTCCTGGCGGTACATCTTCAGGAATCGAAAGCGCCGACGGGTCAATATTTGTGATCACCCAATGAGCAAATTCGGGAGCATCTAGATCAGTCATAATTACGGCGTAGGCACTGAAATTCTGTGTTGTTTTTGTCCACGATAAAGGTGGCGACACATTGAGTCCGTCACATGTATATCGAGAATCAATGGCAACGCCGTTGCTCCATGGGCCCGTAACAGACAAAGTATCGCCACTTGCAACAGGGCTTGAGAAGGAATCTGCGGACGTGGTCGTTGGGCTGATCGTGTCAATCTGGTCTGGTCTCGGTTGCTGAAGGACGCGGCCATCGTTGTAAGAGCAAGCCCCAAGTAGGAAAATGAAGATGACCCCAATCTGAATGTATCGAGAAAAGTGTTGTCGCAGTGGCATTGGTCTCAGACTATTTCATCACTGATCAACGGTGTGTGCATTGGCTTCACTAGCCTGATCACGATGATTCTGCAACCTCTATCACCGACCGGCGATCCACTGTGCCTGATGACGATTCATGCCCATCCCGATGATGAGGCTTCAAAGGGGGCGCCAACCGTCGCTAAGTATTTCGCAGAAGGAGTACGCACCGTTCTCGTGTGTTGCACCGGCGGGGAAGAGGGAGACCTGCAGACTCCTGCGTTACGTGAACCTGGTCAGCCGTTTCATGACATGACGCCAGAAGAAGAGCGAGCATTGTTGGCTGTTGTTCGTCCTAAAGAATTAGAAGCATCCGTGGCAGCGATTGGTTTTAGTGAACTACACATGCTCGGATATCGCGATTCGGGAATGGCTGGGTCGGAAGCAAATAACAATCCGAGCTGTTTTCATATGGCAGATATTGATGAAGCAACTGGCCGTCTCGTCGAATTGATTCGTCGCGAAAAGCCCCAGGTGATTCTCACTTACAACGATGACCAAGCTGGTTATCCGCATCCCGATCATCTGCGTGTTCACGACATCAGTGTGTTGGCTTTTGAGCGTGCCGGGGATCCAGCCTGGTATCTCGAACTTGGAGAGCCATGGCAGCCATCCAAGATGTATTACACGCTGTGGGCAAAGCAACGAATAATCGCAGTGCATGAAGCGTTGTTGGTGAAATACGGTGAGTCGCCCTTTGATGAAAACTGGTTGAAACGCGAATCACAGGATCATCGAGTGACCACGCGAATCAATATTTCTAGTTTTATTCATGCACGAACGTTGTCGTTGCAAGCACATGCCACTCAGGTTGATCCGACTTCAAAGTGGTGGTTTGGATTAGATGATGAAGAACTTGAAGTCGTGTATCCCTGGGAAGACTGGATCTTGGCGCAAAGCACATTGACAAACTTGGCCGATAATTACATCGAAGCCGATCTGTTTGAGGGCACTCGTGCCTGTTGCTAATTAATTAGTTAGTCACGCATAGCGTGGCGAAGTTCTCGGTAACCAATCAGAATTGCACCACTCGCTGCCACAGATTTTTGTAGCGTCTCGTCGGTTGTCATTAGCGCAAGATCATCAATCCAGCCCGACGCAGGTTCTCCGAGTGCGCGAACTTCTGGTGTGTCGATTGCTGGTTGTACATGAATCTCGGTGACGCCAGGTGAAAGATTATTGATGGTGCTTAAGACACGCTCTCGACTGCCAGCGCGCCAATCATGATCGAAGTGATCTGGGAACACGATTCCTTCTTGTGCCGCGAGTGTGCGAAATGGAAAACCAGCAGCCTCAGCAGAGATCGTGGATGGAAGACGGATCGGAAGTTGAAATTCGATGGCTAGTTCACAATAGATATCGAAAAACTCAGGGCGCAGGGTAATGGCCGACAAGTGGGGCGCTAAGTGAGTGACATCGATTCCCCATGCAAGTGCACGTTCGATCTGGGCACGACATTCCCGTAATACTTCTGTGGAATCGGCGTGCTCCCATAGATCGTCAATGGAACGAGGAAAGCCACCCTCTCCAGACAACAAGGATGGTGCGTGGGTGATGGGACCCCATCGATAATCGGGGTGTTCTGCATTGAGCGTGAGGTGAACGCCGATGTCTTCTCCTGCATATTGCACTGCGGCAAATCGAGCCCACGGAGCTGGCATCATGATTGAGGCGCACGTCGCTAGACCATTGCGAATTGATTGGTAGACACCAACGGTTGCGCCATGACATGATCCGAGGTCATCACACGAAATAATGACAAGGCGCGCGTCATCGGAATATCCGAGACGTGAAGCGAGTGTACGGCTCTCTGTCATGTATGAAACCCTATCTGCGACAGTTGCCCCACAGTCCGATATTGGACCGTTCTGCGGCATTTGCTGCTTCTGCAAAGTCTGTTTCTTTGTTGGTGTTTGGAGGAAAGACCATCGGGGTTGCAAAGCCGCCCGCGATCAAATCGAGATTAATAAACAGATTGTCGGCCGTGCGGTACACGTAAGCCAATAGGCGGCCATATTTGTCACGAGCTTCTGCGTCGCGCACTATGTACACGTCGGTGCCGTCAGGCAGTAACGCATGGGTGCGAGCAGATGCTTCAGGTCCGTAGCACTCAATTGGTTTTGTTGGGTGTTTAGTTTCTGGGGTGTTCACGCCAATAAGCCGAACATTTTCTGATGCACGTCCAATGCGGATGACAACCGTGTCGCCATCAACTACCTTGATTATTTTCGCGTGAACACGACCCAAAGCATCTGGGGAAATCGATGGTGACGTGCAACCAAACACGACGATGCAGAGTGCACCGATACTGATTTTTTGTATGCGCGACGTTACGCGCTCCTTTGCTTTAGAGACGCTCGATGAGCGTGCCTGTACCGAGGCCACCACCACAGCACATTGAAATTATCCCGTAGCGACCACCGGTGCGCTCGAGTTCATTCAGTGCCTTGGTGACAAGAAAGGCGCCTGTTGCGCCAAGAGGATGACCAAGCGCGATAGCACCACCGTTTGGGTTGGTGCGCTCGATATCGGCTCCGAGTTCTTTTGCCCATGCGAGAACAACTGAAGCGAATGCTTCATTGATCTCAAAGACATCAATGTCGGTGATCTTCAAGTTATTTCGTTGAAGGAGACGCTGGGTGGCATCGATCGGGCCCGTCAGCATGAGTACCGGATCAGTCCCGACTAGGCAGGTGTCGACAATGCGGGCACGGGCACGAAGGCCAAGTTGTGATGCCTTTTCTTCTGTCATCATCAACACGGCTGCTGCGCCATCAGAAATCTGAGATGAGTTACCAGCGGTATGTACCCCGTTCGGACGGCCTACTGGCTTGAGTGTGCTTAGTTTTTCAAGCGTTGTTTCACGAAGGCCTTCATCACGCTTGACCACGCGCGAACCAGTGACTTCGCCTGCTTCGTTCACTTCTGGTGCTGTGACTTCAATGTATTGTCCAGAAAATCGGTCTTCGTCCCACGCCCGCGCAGCACGTTGCTGAGATGCAAGACCAAATTTGTCGGTGTCTTCGCGGGTGATTCCCCATTTGTCAGCGATGCGTTCTGCACCTTCAAACTGTGAGGTCATTTCGTACTGTTCAAAATATGTCTTTGGAATAGGAATTCCAAGGCCAAGATTCTTGTTTCCGCCAACCCCGATAGGAATGCGACTCATTGATTCGACACCACATGCAATGGCAATATCAACCACTCCAGCGCCAATAAGAGACGAAGCAAGGCCCGTTGCTTGCTGTGATGAACCACATTGCGTATCAACAGTGGTTATTCCAGCAGTGAGCGGTAAACCTGCCGCCAACCATGCGGTACGAGTGATATTGAATGCCTGCTCGCCAACCTGGCTGACGCAACCACCAACGACTTGTTCGACTAGCGCTGGATCAATGCCGGTGCGCTCGATGATGCTCTTTTGGACGAGCCCAAGGAGTTCGCCTGGATGCATAGTGGATAATCCGCCTGCGCGACGACCAACTGGAGTGCGCACTGCATCAACGATGACGACTGAATTCTGATTTTTTGACATGAGAACATCCTAGACAGGGGTAGAGGAACTACCGTCAGTGAACGATGACTACAAACCTTCCTGAATTCCGGCCAAGCCTGGCCCCGCCAAGCGATGTCGCTGAGCATCGCTACATCCATGTCATTGGGTCCAAGGTGTTCATTGACGATCGACCAGCAGAGCAGGAGTGGCCGCTGCATTTTCTTGGCATGCACGCAGAAGTGGCCTGCTGGGGTGTTGATGTTCCTGCAGGGCAGGACCCTGCCTATGGTGCCGATATTGATTTGTATTCTTTGTTTGGGCGAGTGTCACAAGAAGAATGGTCAATCGCTGGCCGTGCAGTGCAAATTATCGAGTGGGCGCGTACGCATCAGTTCTGTGGCCGTTGCGGTATTGCAACAGAAATGGCTCAAAATGAGCGAGCCTATATCTGCCCATCATGCCGTCTCATGCAGTTTCCGCGACTATCGCCAGCGATTATCACTTTGGTAACACGTGGTGAAGGCGATGAAGAAGAAGCATTGCTTGCTCGCGGAGTCAATTTCCAAGGACCAATGTTTTCATGTCTGGCAGGTTTTGTGGAAGCCGGTGAAAGTTTGGAACAATGCGTGGCCCGAGAAGTTTTTGAAGAGGTGGCTGTCAACGTGGACAATGTGCGCTACGTGGCTAGCCAGCCGTGGCCATTTCCTAATTCTCTGATGCTTGGTTTTCGGGCACAGTGGGTCTCTGGAGAGATCAACTGTGACACCACCGAAATTGCAGAAGCCGACTGGTTTCGGCGAGATAAATTACCGTCGATTCCCCCAGGAATCTCTATTGCTCGTCGGCTTATTGACGATTGGTTACTTCAGCGTTCGTGAGTTCAGGCGGTCAACCTCTAGCGTTAGCCACTATGAGCAAAATGAATTTGGGTCGCGTCGGACTATGGACTGCAGACTTTGATCTGCAACCAATGAAGAAATCGCAGGAAGCTATCGCCCAAGTAGAGGAGATGGGATTCTCCACAGTGTGGGTGCCAGAAACAGTGATGCGCGAGCCATTCGCATCTACCTCGCTTTTGCTGTCGGCTACGAAAAAAATGGTGCTAGCGACAGGAATCGCCAGCCTGCACGCTCGGACTGCACAAACAATGAATGCTGGTTGGCGCACAGTGAGCGAAGCATTTCCTGATCGGTTTCTTCTCGGAATTGGTGTGAGTCATGCGCATTTGGTGGTGCGTGTCCATAAAGGGGCGTATGACAAGCCCTACTCAACAATGGTGGAGTATCTAGATGTGATGGATAGTGGAATTTTTCTTTCTCCACAGCCAGCCAATCCACAACGTGTCCTCGCCGCACTTGGGCCAAAGATGTTGAAACTCGCTGCAGAACGTGGTGCAGGAGCTCATCCGTATTTTGTGCCGGTAGAGCACACACCGTTTGCTCGCAACATTATGGGCCCAGATGCATTGTTGGCCCCAGAGCAAGCAGTTATTTTTGAAAAAGATCCAGAGAAGGCTCGCGCCATCGCCCGTGCACACATGAAGATCTATACACGCTTGCCTAATTACGCCAACAACTTGAAGCGTTTCGGATTTACAGAAGAAGAAATAACTAACCAAGAAGATCGTTTGGTTGACGCAATCGTTGCATGGGGTTCAACGGATGCAGTCGTGAGTCGTATAAAGGCGCATCTGGATTCTGGCGCAGACCATGTCTGTATACAGGTATTGACCGACACCCCGGGCGTTATGCCAATAAGTCAGTGGCAAGAACTTGCTGATGCGACATTGTCGCTCTGATATTTAATTCAGTTAGCGGCTACTCAGCAATACCAACTGGTGCATCATCAATGATCTGATCAAGGTACTCCGACATCCCGTAGCCACGGGCGCCTTCGTGCTCTCCAGCAGTTATGGTCCACTCGGTCATTCCTTCAGAAATGCGTGTCATCAGCCAATTTCCATCGGGGTCTTGGCGTCGATTGCGCAATGGAATGAGTGATCCAACCTGGCCTTCAAAATGCCACTCTTTGTTTGATTTTGAAGAGCGAATTATTCCAGTGACTTTGTCGTGGTAGTTATCATCACCCACCGTTTGTGTCGTGATCTGAACATCATCACAGAGATGAATTTCACCGTTATCCCAAACAAAACCACCGCGGCTTCCAGGCCCATCTTTTTTGGCAACACGGCTTGCCATAAACCCAAGATTCTCTCCAAAGTTTGCGGTGAGCCAGCGGTAATACCACGGTGCTTGCCAAAACCGAGGACCCCATGAATGGTCGCGCAGGCCGTGGCCATTGATGTGCCATTCCTCATCACCTACACGAATCGAACCTTGTGCGCTGACTAGTTGTTCGTAATGTCCCTTTGCGAATTCTTCGCCTGGTTTTTCGTGCGGTGTGTCTGGTTCTCCGCCAAACATGCTGGGACGACCTTTTCCAGTGAAAGTGATGTGTGCTTCACACTCGCTAAACGGATTATTTGCAAATGCTGTTTTGGGATCAGCCATCTGATGCGGGTCGTCGAGGACAACTACTTTGCCAACAAAATCAATTCGTAATTCTTCAAATGGTTTGACCATGGTCCATGTAAGACCGCCTGCATCGAGGGCGTCATTAGATGAAATCGGTGGACGCTTGAACATAAAACCAACACGCCCATCTGGAAGGTACAAACACACAGTCATTTCTGCGTACCCCTCGTTGGCTCGGTTGCCCATGCGAAACCAGCCACCCATTTTTGTTACGGGGTCAAAACAGTTGATATACATGCTCTCGTTGAAGTTGGACTCTGGGCCCAACTCATGCATGTATTCATCTTGGGGATCTAGTCGGATAGCCATGACAACACCCTAGAACACAGATTTGTTGGAGTTATCAGCCGCCGATGACGCGGGCTTGAAGCCGACGCATGCCTGCTAACCATCGATCACGATCTGCCACCTTGCGTGTTTCGTATGTATGCACTTCGGGGTGAGGCATGACTAAGAACTTTTCGGCAACAATGGTGTCGTACACCATGTCTGCAACATCACTTGGCTCGAGAACGGCGCCAGATGCCTTGACTGCATCGCCGCCACCTGTATTTATTCCTTCTGGTCGCTCGGCGGGGTTTAACATATTTGTATTGACGCCTTGAGGGCACAATGTGGTGACACGAACGCCACGATCGCCGTAGGTAATCGACATCCATTCTGCAAAGGCCACTGCGCCGTGCTTAGTAACGCTGTAAGGGCCGCTTCCAATCTGGGAAAGAAGTCCAGCAGCCGATGCTGTACTGCAGAAGTATCCTTCGCCTGCTGCTAGCCATTCACCAATGAGATGTTTTGCAGCCCATCGATGGGCGTGCAAGTTGATGTTCATCGCTGTGTTCCACGTTGCTTCATCGGTTGTCTCAAGATCGGTCCCCATCGCAACACCAGCGTTGGCGTAAAACAAATCAATAAATCCAAATTTTGCTCGAGCGGCATCTATCAGGTCGATGTTGCCCTGCTCGGTGCCAATGTCGGCGACACAAGCGAATGCGCTGTCAGGACGAATGGAATTTAGTTCTGCTTCAATCTTTTGGAGATTCGCAGCGTCGCGATCGGCGACAACCACTCTTGCTCCTGCTGCGTGAAAGCGGCGAGATAACGCAGCACCGATTCCGTTGGCAGCACCAGTAACAACAACAGTTTTTCCATCAAGATTCATCTCCTGACCTTATGCACCGGCAGGGTTATGTCACGAGTCACGCCCTTAATCACCGAGATTTCATGGAGGTGCCTGTGATCGGCATCCCTGATCTGTACGATGGGGGAACGGATCAGGGCCAGTCTTTCTGGAACTGATCAGTAGCCGAGAGGACACCACATGATCGACACACGCGAACCAGTGATCACAGAGGCGCTTGCCGTGATTGATAAGGCCTTGGCAGAAATGCTGCGCCGCGAACTGGTATCAGCTGTTGAGGTCGGAGACCTTCTCCTTGATTTGCGCTCGTTGCTCAGCGCAAGCGCTGCAACTACCGACGCTTAGTTGGGACTTCGTTCACGCCATTGTGAGTTGGCGTTACATTGGAATTGAGGTGTGTTTGAACTCGTTCAAGATGGGCCAATCAATGTCGTCAAGTATTCGCTCAATCGTGCGCGTCGCATTGGCTTTGTCGCCATGGGCATGGTCAAGAAGTCGGACAAAAATCGCATTGTCACGCACGACAAATGTAGGGGTTCCCCAGACGCTGTGGGATGAGACATATTTAGTGTGTTCGTCCTTGATGACAGCAAGCGGTCTACCTGAGTCCACGTCGGTCATGACAGCTTCTGCATCGATCCCGTTTTCGATCAGGATCCGTTGGAGAATGTCACGATCGCGCAGGTTTCCACCTCCAATAAATCGATGATTAAACATGGCTTGATGAAAATCAATGAAATGTGAATTCTGATGATCTCGAACGGAGATAGATACCTGTAGTGCCAGTATCCCCGTGTCTAGTTCTGGGTTATCCCACACATCTGGCATTCCTTCTTCAACATGAGATTGACCAAGACAAAATGGAAGGAATGTGACATCCCAATCCGCGCCGGCCCTGAGGCCCTCCACCACGTGATCATGCACAAGTCGCGCAAACGGGCATCGGTAATCGTATGTGAGTCCAAAGGAGCGGGGCATGGTAATGGAAACAACTTCTACAGCAGGGCTATTCCCATTACGTGTTGAATGAGGACAGGATCGAATGAATAAGTGGCACAGCAATAGAGCCGAGCACAGCGCCAAACACAATACCGCCCGCAATGTCGGAAAAATGATGGATGCGCACGACGACGCGGCTTAAGGCAACGACAACTGCAATTGCAATGAAGACAACTCCGAATGGCCACCCCGTAAATGAAATGAGAATTATGCAGGCGAATGTTGCAGAGGATGCATGGCCACTTGGAAAACTTGATGTTGATGGTGTTCGAATATCAAATCGAGTATCACCCGACATCGTTGGGCGTTGGCGTCTAAAAAGTCTTTTAAATCCTTGATTAACAATGAGACTTTCAATGCCGAGTGCTACGGAAAGTGCGATTGCTTGGTGCGCTCGATCGACAGAACCGATGGCACGAACAAGTCCGATGACATGCCAGATGATCGAGAAGTCACCAATAGTGCTAGCCACACCAAAGATTGCTGCTGTCACAGGGTTAGACCTCAGTGGTTCGAGCAGTTTGTCGCCGGTACTATCGAAGCCGTTCATGTTTGCAGGGTAGTAATCACAGCCGAAACATACTCCGCAATCATCTGCGGGTTTTCTAGAGGCCCAAAATGGCTTAGTTCATCCCACTGAATAAACGTGCTGTTCGGTAATTGTTCTGCGACTGCGCCGGCAAATGTCGACGGTTGGAATGGTGCTAAAGCCCCAGCCATGACCCATACGGGTGTTGAGATAGTAGGAAGGGTTTCCCATGCCCCGGAACTACCGCCCGTTTCGTATGTACGTGCTTCATGCTCTGGTAAACACTTCAATTCAATACCGCCATCATCTGCGGGTTTGAATCCATGTTGAACATATGCTTCACGTGCTTGGGAGTGAAATTCAGACAACGGACGCTTCGCTGAGAAATTTTGGAGTGCTTCTTCATAACTAGAAAAGCGACTCCGACGTTTACGCGCACCTGCTGGCAAGGGACTCGTGGGTCGTTCTATTCCATCGTTTGGTGAGGGAGGAAACACGATTGGTTCAAAGACAAAGAGTGCTCGAAATAGATGTGGCTCACGCTGTGCTGCCATCAACAGTGACGCACCGCCCATTGAATGTCCGATTCCGATGATTGGTTCGTTGTTGTGAGATGAATACACATGACGCGCAGCTGCAAGTGCGTCGTCTCCGTATTCTGTCCACAAAATATTGGTGGGGTCAACTGTTTCTGCATCGCCATATCCGCGATGATCAAGTCCAACAACATGGTGGTGTGTGTTCAATAATGCTGCAAGTGGTTCCCAGCAATGTGCATGAAAACCAGTGGCATGTGAAAGAAGAATCGGGGATCCTTCTCCATGAAAATCATGCATTGCCAAAATAACGCCATCAAGCGAAGGAAATAATGTTGCATCGTTGCATGCGATGTTCTGCGTCATTTCGGCTCCCGCGGCAGTCCGAGTAAACGCTCGCCAATAATGTTGCGTTGCACTTGACTACTGCCACCTGCAATACGGCCACCTGGCGCACCGAGCATTCCGGTGGCCTCGGGGCCTTCCAGCATTGCGTCAGCACCAGAGATGTCACCGCGCAGCATTGCAATTGAAAACATCATTTCGGTGATACCTAATTTCATGAGTGATGATGCAGTAGATGCGACTGGTCCTTGGGTTTGAGCCATTGCTTTATATGCGGTCCCTTGAGAAATGAGGCGGGCGAGACTGTCTCGTTTAGTTACATCAAGTTCACGACCGCGACCCAGAGATGACATTGCCTCAAGACGACGTTCAAGTCCGATGATGCTTGCACCAATATGGCCACGCTCGTTAGTAAGGACGGCCATTGCGACGCCCCATCCGCCATGGAGTGGCCCGATGAGATGATCGGCGGGCAATTCGACATCAGTAAAAAAAACCTCATCAAACTCTGATTCGCCAGTCATCTGACGAAGGGGTCGCACTTCAATACCTGCAAGATTCATTGGTATCAAGAAGAAAGAAATTCCTTCGTGCTTGGCGACATCATGATTCGTGCGAGCCATAAGGATGCCCCAATTACTGCACCTTCCACCGCTGCACCATACTTTTTGACCATTGATGATGAATCTGTCTCCATCGCGATCAGCGCGAGTGGACAATGATGCGAGGTCACTTCCTGCACCTGGTTCACTAAACAGTTGACACCACACCTGTTCAGCGCTCAGGGTCTGACGTAAATGTTGTTGTTGTTGCTCTGATGTCCCAAATGTCATCAGGGCTCCACCTGCTAGAACCAGCCCAACCATATTGAGAAGTGACGGAACTCCTGCTAATGCGCATTGCTCTACCCATGCACCGTGATGCGCTGCAGAGAGGCCTTGTCCACCAAATTCAATTGGCCAATGCACTCCCGCAAAACCGGCGGCATATATCAACCGCTGCCATTGCACAGCTGAATCAATCAGGTCTGGTGGACAGATTGCTCCGTAGTCTCGTGGCGCTTGGTCACGGTGTTCAGCCAACCATGTCTCAGCGCGCTGGCTAAATGAAGTAACTGATTCTGGATGCACTATTTAATGACATTAAAGAAGAGACCAGTCTCTTCTGCCAGATTGGCAGGAATGTGGTAGCCATCGGTGTTGCGAATCGTGGCCCAGTTGTCACGAATATCCTCAAGCGATAAATCTGCTTTGTAAAAGCCTTCTGTCTCGCCGATAAAAATGCGAGCAACTCGACCACCACCGACTGAATAGATTTCTCCGGTGACATCGCAATCTTCGTGTGCAAGCCATGCAACTATTGGTGTCACTAGTGCTGGATCAAGCTTCTCGCCCAATGCACCCATAAGGCTTTCTGTCATACGTGTCAGCGCAAGTGGCGCAATAACGTTTGCTTTTATGTTGTACTTGGCGCCTTCAGCAGCAAGAACGCGGGTCAAACCAATGAGGCCCATCTTTGCTGCTCCGTAGTTTGCTTGGCCGAAGTTGCCAAAGATGCCAGCTGCCGAGGATGTTGAGATGACGCGACCGTAACCTTGTTCGCGCATGTGAATCCATGCTGGTCGTGTGACGTTGAAAGCACCTTTGAGATGTACTTCAATCACTGAATCAACGAGATCCGCTGTCATGTTGTGGAATGTCTTGTCACGTAAAATCCCGGCGTTATTTATCACGATGTCGACTCTTCCGTATGCATCGATAGCAGTTTGGATAATTGATTCTCCACCTGCTGGTGTTGACACGCTGTCATGGTTTGCAACGGCTTCTCCACCACTTGCACGAATCTCGTCTACAACTTTTTGTGCTGCGCTGGCATCGGATCCGCCACCATCAACCGCGCCACCGAGGTCGTTCACAACGACAAGAGCTCCGCGGGCAGCAAGCAACAGAGCATGTTGGCGTCCGAGTCCGCCACCAGCTCCTGTAATTACCGCAACTTTTCCGTCATATGTCATTTTGTCCATGTATTCACCGTAGTGCGAAGGGTTCGTTTATGCCCTGTTCGCCTACTGTGTCGCCATGGAAGAGTTTCTCCCGCCACTCGACGATCCCCGTCGAATTCAGGTTCGTTCGTGGCTCGAGGCGCACCCATCACCAAGTGATCGCGATCTTGCAGAGTCGGGATATGTTGCGCCGCATTGGCCAGAGCCATGGGGTCTTGGTGCTGACCCGATGCAACAGATCATTATTGATGACGAGTTTGTGCGTGCAGGCGTGAAGCGTCCATCTAATCAAATTGGAATCGGCTGGGCTGCGCCAACAATTATTTTTGCAGGAACACAACAACAAAAAGACCGCTATGTTTTGCCAGCGTTGGCTGCCGAAGAGATTTGGTGTCAATTGTTTTCAGAGCCTGGTGCAGGAAGCGATCTCGCAAGTATCGGGACTCGTGCTGTGCGTGACGGAGATGAGTGGGTGGTCAATGGACAAAAAATCTGGACAACTGGTGCGCACTATTCTCAGTTTGGAATACTGATTGCACGTACAGACCCAGATGCACCAAAACACAAAGGAATTAGCTATTTTATCTGCCCTATGGATCTGCCTGGAATTGAGATACGCAATATCACCAACATTGCTGGTGCAAAAAGCTTCAATGAGGTGTTCTTTACAGATGTACGTATTCCTCATGAGAACATGGTGGGTGATGTCAACGATGGCTGGCGGCTTGCCAAAGTTACGTTGGGAAATGAGCGGGTATCGCTGTCGACAGGTGGCGTGTTATGGGGTGCTGGGCCAACAGCTCTTGACATTATTGACGAAGCACGGGCTCTTGGCATTACGGACACAGTGATGCGACATCGCCTCGCAGATCTCTATATCGAACATACAATCTTGGAAATTATTCGGATGAGAACATTGACAGCTCGATTGCGTGGAGTGCAGCCAGGCCCAGAAGCAAGTATCCGCAAGATCATGGCTGATGAACATGGCCAACGGGCAATGGAAGTGGCACGCGATATTACGGGAGCTGATGCAATGTTGATTGGTAAAGCTGATGCAATTGGGGGGAAAAACATCCGCTCGAAGAGCTGGTACAGCGGCTATATGTTTTCAAAGTCACTCACTATTGGTGGTGGTACTGGAGAAGTGCAAAGAAATATTTTAGGAGAACGTGTTCTGGGGCTCCCAGTAGAGCCAAACCCATTTTCTGGTTTATCGTGGGCGCAGGAGCGAACGGGGAGTTATTCATGACTGATATTGGAAATAGACTTGATGTGGATCTTCTTGATCCATTTTTGTATCAACGCAATCCACACGATGTGTGGACATGGATGCGGGCAAATGAACCCGTATATCGTGATGAAAAAAATGGACTATGGGGTCTTTCGCGTCATGCAGATGTGATGGATGTTGAGCGCCGCTCTGCTGTTTTTGTTTCAGGTCTCGGGTATCGGGCTACATATGCCCCAGGCGAAAGCAACATGATCGCCCAGGACGACCCACGCCACCGTCAACAACGAATGTTGGTGCAACCACAACTCACACATGCCGGCGTATCCAAGCGAGCGTATGAGATTGAAGCACTCGTCGTCGAACTTGTAGATGAAGTGATTGAGCGTGGTGAGTGCGAAGTAATTGAATTTCTAGCTGGTCAATTACCGGCTCGTCTGACAGCGCGGCTACTTGGTTTTCCAGAAGAGATGTGGCCACAAATTAAGTCATGGAGCGAACGGTTGATGCGCACTGATATGCGTGAGCGAGATGAAAGCGTGATGGGCGATTTTATTAATGCGAATCGCGAGTTTTTGGGAGAAATGGCTCCGATTATGACCGAAGTAACCGCATGCCCTCGGGATGACTTCATGTCTATCTGGGCACACGCAAAAATTGATGGCGAACCATTGCCTATGGAGGCAATCTTTCATGAAGTTGGTTTGTTCATTGCTGGCGGTGCAGAAACAACTCGTACAGCAATTTCGCATGGTTTGCGGGCCTTCTGTGATCATCAGGATCAGTGGGATGCGATGGGGCGAGATCCGACTCTTGTGGACTCTGCGGTGGAAGAAGTGTTGCGATGGGTAACGCCATTGAATAATTTTTTTCGCACAGCGGTCAGTGATGATGTTGTTGGTGGTCAAGCAATTGCCAAAGGTGACAGAGTCATCATGTTGTACCCCTCGGCTAATAGAGACGAGTCAGTGTTTGAGAATCCATTCTCGTTCAATATTCGACGCAACCCCAACCCACACCTATCGTTCGGTTTTGGAACACATCTGTGTGTCGGGGCCAACATGGCACGACTTGTTTTGACTACGGTGTTTCGTGAGTTGTCTGCGCGAGCAACTGAGTTGCAGCCAGTAGATGAGCCGGTAGTAGAGGCCAATATTTTTGCACGAGCCGTGACTTCGTTCACGATAAGAGTCACTGCTCGGTAGGTGCGAAAAGGCTTCCTGTGTAGTTGTTGGGAGTACCGACAAGTAACATGGAGATATGCGTCGTTTTTCATTAATCCCACTACTCGTTGTTCTTGGGTTGGCTATGGCTGGTTGCACAACATCGGCTGCACAGCCAACAGATACTGCGAGTCAGCCGGATCCAGCTATTGGCACCGATCAGATGGCTGACCCGACTTCTTCTGATGCCGAACTGCAGGCAGCAGCAATACAGTGCTTGGCTGGTCCAATAATTACATCTCGTCCATTAAGAATTGTGACAACGGTTGCGCCAATAACGAGTCTGGTCGGAATTATGGCGGGAAATATTGGCCACACGGTGCAGGGACTCGTTCCAGAAGGAACCAACTCGCATACTTTTGAGCCTCCTCCAAGTGCAGCACAAATACTGGAGCAGGCCGACATTGTGTTTATGAACGGCCTTCAACTTGAAGACCCGACAAAAGCGATGGCTAAATCAAATGCAAAAAAGGCAGTGCTGTGTGAATTAGGCACAGCGACATTGCCGGCTAGTGATTGGTTGTATGACTTTTCGTTTCCGAAAGAAGGCGGGAAACCAAATCCACATCTCTGGACTAATCCGCCGATGGTGCTTGGGTATTTGACAATGATTCGTGATGTTCTTATCGGAGCAGATCCGCTCAATGCCACAAAATATGATGAAAACTATGTGGCACTGTCCCAAGATGTGATGGTGCTTGATGAGGCCATGAAAAAAGCAGTCGAAACTATTCCTGCTCCTAATCGCCAACTATTGACGTATCACGATGCATACGCATATTTTTCGAGGTATTACGGCTTCAAAGTTATTGGTGCGATTCAGCCACAATCTTTTGAGGAACCTTCCCCTAAAGAAGTTGCTGCACTTATTGAGCAAGTGAAAGCAAACAAAGTGCCTGCAATATTTGGCAGTGAGGTTTTCCCATCGGCGGTCCTTGCAACAATTGGTAAGGAAGCAAATGTCAGTTACGTCAATGTATTACGCGATGATGACTTGCCAGACAAACCAGGGTCCATGGATCATTCTTGGGCTGGTCTAATGCGATTTAATTTTGTCACTATTGTGTCGGCACTCGGCGGTGACTCTCGTGCGCTGTCGGAGTTGAAATTCAAGACTGCCGTCCTTGATAAGGCGACTTACCCACAGTGACGCCTGGTGTGCTCGTCGCCTGTGAGCATCTTTCATGTGCATACGGCACAACATTTGCGATTAAAGATGTTGACTTCACCGTCACATCTGGTGACTTTGTGGCCATCGTTGGGCCTTCTGGCGCTGGGAAAACTACGCTTTTGAAAGCGATACTTGGTGCTATAAAGCCAATAAGTGGGCACATTACAAAAAAACCTGGATTGCGAATGGCGTATGTACCTCAAGTGGAGTCAGTTGACTGGGGCTTTCCTGTCACTGTGCTTGAAGTGATAGTTATGACACGTACGAAGACGAGGTTATGGCCGCGCGTCACTGCCCAAGAACGAAACGATGCATTATCAGTACTTGAGCGCCTCGGTTTAGCCGGATTAGAAAATCGCCATATTCGAGAATTGTCTGGCGGTCAACAACAACGTGTCTTTGTTGCGCGAGCCTTATTTCATCGTCCTGAATTGCTTGTTCTCGATGAACCAACCTCTGGTGTTGATGTGCGGACACGTCACGAGGTGCTGCACTTATTGGCAGATCTACATGGCGATGGAGTAACAATTTTGTTAACTACGCATGATCTCAATGGTCTTGCTGCGCATTTGCCTCGAATGGTCTGTCTGAATTCTGTAGTAATTGCAGATGGTGCCCCATCCGATGTTCTTACGCCGGAAGTTTTAGAAAAAACATATGGCGCACCGATGGAAGTGCTTCAGCATGGTGGAATTGCTGTGGTAGTTGATCATGCTGGTTCGCACATCGCACGGCGATTGGGTAGACAATCGTGACAAACATTGTTCTAGTGGGCGCTTCATTGCTTACGCCGTATAAATATCACTTCTTCAATAATGGAATCATCGTGGCAACGGTTGCTGGTACTTTATGTGGGGTGCTTGGAGTTTTTGTAGTGCTACGTGGCATGAGCTACATCGGACACGGACTTTCACACGCAGTTTTTGGTGGTGCTGCTGCTTCTGCAGTTATGCAAATCAACTATTTTGTTGGGGCTGGAGTGTGGGGAGTGGCGAGCGGTGTTCTCATTGGGCGAATTGCGCGGCGTCGTATCATTGGTGCCGATGCTGCAATCGGAGTTGTAACAACAGCTTCTTTTGCTTTGGGTCTTGCTCTGCTAAATCGATATGGCCAGGCCAAAAAAAGTATTGAAGCTGTGTTGTTCGGCAGCGTGCTTGGTGTGCGGACAAGTGACATTGTGGCAGTCTGCATCGTTGCAGTGTGTGTTGTAATTATTGTGACACTTATGTATCGCCGGTTCTTGTTTGCCACGTTTGATCCAGAAGTGGCCCAAGTGACCGGCGTAAAAGTTGCTTGGGTAGAAGTGCTTTTGATGGTGATGCTGTCGCTGACCATCCTTGTAACTATGCGCGTCATTGGAACTTTGTTGATCTCGGCTCTTCTTGTCATACCAGCATCGATTGCCAGAATGCTCACCAATTCTTTTGCCAAAATGCTGTGGATTTCGCCAATTATTGGTGCAAGTTCGGCTTTCGTTGGAATGAATCTTGCGTATCATCTCGACACATCGGCAAGTGCAACCATTATTTTGGTGGGAACTGCCGTTTTTATTGTGGTGTACGCCACCACGGGCATACGAGGTCGATCAAGAATTGCGAACATTCATCACGTGTAGCAGTTCAACTTTCGCCAAGTGACCATTGCACTCCAGAAGGAGTATCTTGCACTTCAATTCCTTGGGCTGTAAAAAGATCACGAATCAGATCGGACAGATCGAATCTTTTTTCGGCGCGGACGGTATCGCGGATTGTCAGTAACGCTTCCACGAGAGGAGACATCACCTCTCGTGGGTCGCGAACACCGTTGACTGCAGCATCACCGAGAGCACTTATCATGGCACGAAGCGTGGCCCGCGCATCGTCTGCTTCGGTGCTTTGCAGAGTGTCTGCGGACCATGATGTGATTGCTGTTTCAAGTTCTAGCGCAACTCTTACAGCACGATTGGCATCCCGAAGGATGAGAGCTTCTTTAAATTCTTCGTTACACCGTTGAGTAATTGCGCCTAGCGAAAGCGACTCTGTCGTAGAAGAAAGTGTGGCGGTGACTGATTCTTGCTTGTTGGGAATTGAATCAGTGTTCAAATTCGACCATGGTGATTGCAAGTAAGCAAGCGAGAGCGTGGAGCCGGTTGTAAATTCTGTGGACTGACCAGCGATGCGAATAGTGACTGTGCCATTTCCGACAACTGTGGCACTGCCTGCATCAAGATCAATAACTAGTCCAGTGTGTTCATCTACTCCGAGAACGTAACAATCAGACGGAAGCAAAGCCTCAAGAAAGGACAGACGCCGTTCGCCGAGATAACAAAAACGTGTGTCGTGATGTCCACCTTCTGCATTGTCGTAGTGCGGTATGACAACGGCATTGATTCCAACTGCAGACAATAGGTTGAGACCATCTTCCCAGCGTGGTTCTTCGCCTGCTTTGTACACCTCGTAGACAGGAACAGTAAAACGGCCGAGAGTAAGCGCAGCAGCAGATGCAAATGTGACAATTCCGCCATGCAGAAGTTTGTGAGTGAGCAGTGACACAACTGGAGTGTCTTTCCACTGTCGTAATGCGTATGTTGGCGAACCTGGACCTGCAAATACATAGTTGGCATCAGAGATGGTGCGAAGACCTCGTTCAATTTCAACAGGGTCTATGGTTGCACTGCCACCCTGAAGTCGTGTTAGCCCAGCAATTGCAATGTCAATATTGATGCTGGTCTTGAAATATGTAACAGCACGTTGTGCAAGTTCTGGTGCATTTTCTTGAAATCCATATGGAGTATCAAGAACTGCAGCACTAACTGGTTGAGGCAACCGCGCAACAAGACTTCGGTGAGTAGAAACCATGGTTGGTGCGGTTTCTCCAGAGCCCATAATGACAAGCAGGCGGGGAATGTTGGTGGAACTCATGAGAAGAATCCTGTCGTAATGGCATCATCGACAACAGTAGCAAACCGTTGCGGATACTGAGCGTGCAGATCGTGATCAGCTGACTCAAACCATTCCACTTTGCAGCGCTCAATTGAATTGAGTGCGTGTGACAGCTGCGCGCGTTTTATTGCGGTGTGGTCGTCGTTGTTTTTAGTTGCTGGCGTAAATAATACGGGTACCTGAATTGCGCCCCATAAAGTCGATGGAAAGTGCTCCCACAAACCGCGCAACACCATAATGTGGCGTTCCAAAGTAAGCCATGGTCGAATCGTCCCATCAGGAAGGTGTTCCATGTTGTGCATTTGCCCATCGATTGCCTCTTCTGACCAATCTAAATGGGCGGCTCGAATGTACGAGCGAAGTCTGTCGTATTTCATTCCAGATAAAGCAGGAGGGCTCATCATGGTTTTACATTCATCCCAATCGAGGAAGGTGTGACCAAGTTCAATTGTTCCGCCATCAACGGCGACAACGCCACGCACATGCTCGCCGAAATGTGCCGCAAGTTCAACCACTATGTTGCCGCCCCAGGATTGACCAATCACAAGAGGCATTGACCATTCGGCGTTTCTGTTTGCTAGTTCTGTGATGACATCGACAACGTCTTGCGCAATATTTTTCATCTCGTACCCAGAATCTTGCTTGTCGCTCAGGCCGTGGCCCCGTAAATCCACGGCGATCACGGCATGGCCGCGGTTGGTCAATTCGCGTGCGGCCCCATCCCATAATCTGGCATTGCTCGCTAAACCATGAATGAGCACAATGGGGATGCCTGGGGAGTCAACTGGATCGCCCCATTGCAGTGTCCGGAGGGTGACCCCGTCGCGCAGTTTGGCTATGGATGAGGATGGTTGATGATCCATGTCCTCATTGTCGCATCGCTTGCCAGAAATAACTCGTATCTGCTTGGAGTCGCATGACGCCCCTACGGCGTTCTAGGGTCAGGGAGCAACCAAATTAAGGGGACACTATGAAACTGTCAATGAACATTAATTATGTCGGTAACTTCAAAGAGTCAGTCGACCGCGTGGTCGAACTCGAAAAAGCAGGGCTCGATCAGGTGTGGGTGGCAGAGGCGTACAGCTATGACGCCATCTCTCAGATTGGATACTTGGCTGCTAAAACATCGCGCGTGGAGATTGGCACTGGCATTATCAATGTGTATTCGCGCACAGCTGCGCTTGTGGCTATGACTGCAGCGGGTTGCGACTATGTGAGCGAAGGTCGTTTTATTCTTGGCCTAGGCGCATCTGGACCACAGGTCATCGAAGGATTCCATGGCGTTCCGTTCGACAAGCCAATGCAGCGCATCAAGGAATATATTGAAGTGTGCCGTGAAGTATGGAAGCGTGAATCTGCGCTCCAGTACGACGGTAAGACAGTACAAATTCCGTTACCAGCAGGCCAAGGAACTGGTATGGGTAGAGCGTTGAAATTGATCAATCACCCGGTGCGAAATGATATTCCCATCTGGTGGGCATCTTTGAAAGGTAAAAGCGTTGAAGCAACTGCCGAAATAGCTGATGGCTGGCTGCCAATCATGTTCTACCCAGAGCGTTACCACAATGTGTGGGGCGCCCACTTAAAGGCTGGTACAGCAAAGCGTGACCCTTCTCGTAAGCGTCTTGATATTAGTGCCGGCGGAATGTTGGCAATTGATGAATCGCTTACTGGAGATGCGCAAACAAAAATTCTTGATTCTGCGCGTCCACATATGGCTCTATATGTCGGTGGCATGGGCGCACGTGGGAAGAATTTCTATAACGACATCTGTCGTGACTATGGCTTTGAAAAAGAAGCCGTTGAAATTCAAGACCTATATCTCGAAGGTAAAAAGACCGAAGCTGCGTCAAAGATTCCTGCCGAGTGGATTATGAATGCCAACTTGGTGGGAACTCCTGGATTTATTAAAGAACGTGTTGCTGCTTACAAAGAAGCAGGAGTCACGGTGTTGTCTGTGAATCCAATTGGTCCAGACGCTGTGAAACAAGTAGAAAAACTTCGCGCGATTATTGACAACGTCTGATCATCATGAATCTCACTGTCGATTCGATTGTTTCTGGTTGGGAGCCAGTGCGTGATGCTTTTGTTGAAGGGTTTACTTTAGGAGAGGATCACGGCGCTGGAGTTGCTGTTGTACATAAGGGCGTCACTGTTGTGAATCTTGTTGGTGGTTGGCGAGACAAGGAACAGGTTGTTCCGTACGGTGAAGACACGTTGCAGTTGGTGTTTTCTACCACTAAAGGAATCGCCTCCATTGCTGTTGCAATGTGTGTAGAACGAGGTCTCCTTGACTACAACGAGAAAGTGTCGACTTACTGGCCCGAATTTGCAGCACATGGGAAAGCCAACGTCACTGTTGCTCAACTTTTGTCGCATCGCGCTGGTTTGTATTCAGTCGATGGTCCAATCACTCTTGAAGAGGCTTTGGATTGGGGCATCGTGACTGCACGTCTTGCAGACACCGCCCCAAAATTTGCGGTCGGATCTACACATGGTTATCACGCCATTACTTTTGGATGGCTTGCGGGAGAGTTGGTGCGTAGAGTCTCGGGCCGCAGCATTGGAGAATTTGTTGCGCAGGAGATTGCTGCGCCTCTTGGTGTCGAAATGTACATTGGGCTGCCGAGCAAACTTGAACAACGTGTTGCTCATCTTATGGCACATCCAATTCCCAGGTTTGCGCCAGATGTTGCCAAATTAATGATGGAACGAAGTGGTCCAGGGACCAAGGGAGCTGAAGCACTTGGCCTAAATGGTGCATTCGGAAATGGCGTTTTTAATCGGCCAGAAGTGCACCAGGCGCAGGTTCCTGGGGCAAATGGCATAAGCAATGCATTGTCGCTTGCAACAATTTATGCGTCGCTTGTTTCTGATGTAGGTGGGGTGCGTTTGCTGAGTGAGTCAGTTCGGAATCGTGCAACTACAAGCAACACTCCACAGGACGAAGAAGACGTCGTGTTGTTGTCAAACACCAACTTCGCGATGGGGTTCATGGTTCATTGTGAGCGCACTCCGTTTGGTGGACCGAGCAGTTTTGGTCATGACGGTGCTGGCGGTTCATGCGCTTTTGCCCAGCCGTCTCGTGAGTTGGGGTTTGCCTACGTGATGAACACGATGATGACAACAGCCGACGGTGATCCTCGCAAAGATCGACTTATTGCTGCTGCTGTTCAGAGTGCAGACTCTTTCTCAAACTAGATGTTGAGATGATGTAGATAGTTGACGCTAACGCTGCGGCGCCTGCAAAAATTACGATTGTGACGCGCACCCCAAGTACTTGAGATACACCGCCTGCAAGGAGGCTTGTGCAGGCAATCATCAGATTGACAATCGCCATGTCACCAGCAAGAACTCGACCACGGATATGATCCGGTGATCGTATTTGTAATCCGAGAGTTGACAAAGTCCACTGCGCTCCTCCACTGAGATGGGCAAGTGCAACAAACACTGCAGCAATGCCAATGAACGGACTAACTGCAGCACCGAGATAGCACACACTAAAGATGAGGCCAGCAAAGCCGCAGATTTTGAGCAACCTGCTCATGTCATGGCCTGCGATGCGAGCGCCGATGATCGGACCAAGTGCAGCGCCAATACCGCGCACCCCAATCAATAAACCACGGCCAGAATCGCCGACATGGAATGCGGTGGATGCAAGCACGGCAAGTTGGCTCACGATTCCAGCACCAACAGCAAATGTTGCTTTGGAACAAATGAGCGCCAGAATCACTGGGTCTTGTCGTGCTAAATGAATTGCCTCCTTCATGTCTGCGATGGGGCGAGGTTTAGGTGCTGAGCCAGACACATCATGGCTTTGCATTGGTTTGTTGACTCGAGCGAACAACAACCCGGCAACCACGAATGAGACTGCGTTAGCAATAAATGCGGCGTTGCGTCCAAATGCCACTGCAAATACTCCACCGAGAGCTGCACCGACTGCGAGCATGATTCCCCATGTGCTTCCGAATAGAGCATTTGCAGTGCGCAGATCGGCTGGGTTGTCTGTGAGATTTGGAAGAGATGCACTAGATGCAGGGCCAATGAACGCTGCAAGTGCTGCGATCAGGCTTTGCGACAAAAAAATTACCCAAATACCAACGACGTCATACAAAAGTAGTCCGGCAGCTGCGACAACCTGCAACGCCGACACCACAACAAGAATGCGTCGACGGTCGAAGCGATCTGCGAAAGATCCAGCTATAGGCGAAGAAATAAGACCAGGCAGTGTCATTGAAACAAGGACGCAAGAAACAAGGAATGCAGAACTTGTGCGGTCCTCAACAAGTCCGACCAGGGCTACGAATGTAAACCAATCACCCAGAAATGAGACAGCCTGTGCTGCAAATACGAACCGAATGTTGTGATTGCGGCGTAGTAGAGAAAACATTAGGTGGTGAGGTTAGGACCGATCACCCGCTGAAAGAGGTTTATGACTTAGAGATTGCAGCAAGGCGCTCAAATGTTTGACGAGCCTCGTTCATAATGTCTGCAACTACTTCTCGAGCTGGTTTGATCTCGTTGATTGCCCCGACGGCTTGGCCTGCTGCCATAAACGCTTTGTTGGTGTCAAGAATAACGTTAGGACCGCTACCGAGTTGCTGCACTCCAGCCTTCATCGCTGCCATCGCTTGTTCAGGGAATTTCTGCAACTTGTCTGGGTTTTCTTCCCAGAAGGTGGTCCATTCGGTGCGAATGACGCGGCATGTTTTTCCGGTGTAGCCCCTGCTGATCACAACATCGTCTTCTGCAAGTTCAAGAATGCGCTCTTTGTACCCTTGGCCAGTATGTGCTTCGTTAGTTGCGATGAACTTTGTACCGATCCACACGCCTTCAGCGCCGAGGGCAAGAGACGCCACAAGTCCGCGACCATCAAAAATTCCACCAGCGGCAACAACGGGAACTTTCCCTTTCACGGCATCAACAATTAGGGGCACTAACACCATCGTGGCTACGACCCCTGTGTGGCCGCCTGCTTCTGTACCCTGAGCAACAACAAAATCACAGCCACTCGCAACTGCTGCAACTGCATGTCGAACTTTTCCACACATTGAGCCGACCAAAATATTGTGCTTGTGTAATTCGTCGATGATGTCGCGGGGAACGCCAAGGCCTGCTACGTAGATACTTGCGCCACCTTCAATGATGGCTTTGATGTTGCGCTCAATGGAGTCGGGTGATGCGGTGAGCAAATCAACACCGAATGGTTTGTTGGTCAGTGAACGTACGCGCGCCATCTCAGAGACCAACAACTCTGTGCTCATTGGTGCTGCCCCAAAGGTGCCGATACCTCCAGCATCAGACACTGCAGCAACAAGATCGCTGTAGGAGACACCACCCATACCAGCGAGCATGATGGGTAATTCAATATTGAGCATTTCGGTCAAGCGAGTCTTCATGTTCTCACCGTATCCCCGTTACGAGTCGCGGTAAGAACCAGAGCGTGTAAAGAACCTTTTGTGCCATCGCCGAGGTGTGAAGACGATGGCACGGGGTTCATCTTCAAACATCCATCTGACAAAATTTTTACGAGTCCACGCATTGGCAGAAACCATGGCAAGAACGATTCTTGTGACTGCGGGGTATTTAAGCAGTCGACTTAGTACTGCTGACATCCGGTGGTCTGCTAGCAGCACATGGTCGATCTCTTTGGAATACCGAGACCTAACTTGTGAAGGCGTAGTGCCAGTATGAATGGCTCGAGCAGCAGCCATTCCCGTTTCAAGTGCTTGTCCGATGCCTTCTCCTGTAAGTGCGTCAGTTGCGCACACTGCATCGCCAACAAACAGAACACGGCCTGATGAACGAATTGCAGTATTAATGCGGGCAGGAATCGGCCATGCCGTGTGACGGTCTTCTGCTACAAAATCTGGGCCTAAAGCTTCAGCGATATGTGGACGAGTGAAAATATTGGTCCACAAGTCGTTCATAAACTGCACGCTTCGTTCCGATGTTCGCAGAATTGCAATTCCAAAGTTGACTCGCCCGTTTGGAAGCGGGAATGACCATGCGTATCCCGGTAGCAGATCTTCTTCAAACCACACATGCAATGTTTTTGCTGCTGACCCGTTGACATTGCCAAGATATTGACGAAATGCATGCCACTCTCCGAGGTATCCAGGTGTGGCTAGACCAAGAAATTTACGCACGGGAGACCACATGCCATCGGCTGCAATCACGTAATCAACGCGAAGTTTTCCGAGTCCTTCAATATCAACCGTGACTCCGTCTGTGGCGCTATCTGTTAGTGAGACAAATGCGCAACCTTCATGCACCGCTATGCCAAGAGTTCTGCAGTGTTGCACCAAAGCGTTGTCCAGTTGTGAGCGCGGTGCAATTGCGGCAAAAATTCCATCGTTCGGCAATGCAAGTGAAATAGTACGTCCAGAATTAGAGCGAACTTCTATGTCCCGACAGATCTGCCAGTCGGGAACACTCGTTGGGTCAAAGTTCAATTCTTCAAGAAGGCGAAGAGCATTTGTCGTCAGCCCATCTCCACAGCACTTATCGCGGGGAAAAGTGGCCTTATCCACCACGACGACGTCATGGCCAAGCTGGTGCAGTGTGGCAGCACATGAGGTCCCTGCTGGGCCGGCACCGATGATGAGGACCTTGCTTGTCACGGTATTTAGGCTAAGGGACAAGGTCCATAGGCGCGACAGTTGGTACGAATCGGCAAGATGTGACATGAGTTCGTAAGATCTACAGCGCAGGTACCCGAGTGGTGCCACCCCTACAAAGAATTAAAGAGGAGCCATCATGGCAAAGTTGTGTGAAGGACGCGTTGCAGTCGTTACGGGAGCAGGTCGAGGCATTGGTCGCGAGCATGCGCTCAGTTTGGCTAGCCAAGGGGCAAAGGTTGTTGTCAACGACCTTGGTGGCTCTGTGGACGGAAGCGGTGGCGATGTCAACCCAGCTCAGCTTGTGGTCGACGAGATAATTGGCATGGGTGGCCAAGCCGTTGCCAATGGTGATGACATCTCGTCATGGGAAGGTGCACAGCGCCTGATCAACACAGCAGTCGAATCATTTGGTGACCTCAATATCGTTGTGAACAATGCGGGTATCTTGCGCGATCGGATGCTCACCAACATGACAGAAGAAGAATGGGATGCGGTTATTAAGGTTCACTTGAAAGGAACTTTTGCTCCATCACGTTGGGCTGCTGCGTATTGGCGTGAACAATCCAAAGCCGGCAAAGAGGTCTACGGTCGCATTATCAACACAACCTCGGTGTCTGGGATCTACGGCAATGTGGGACAGACAAACTACGGCGCAGCAAAAGCTGGAATTGCTTCGTTTACTATCATCGCAGCACTTGAACTTGCTCGATTTGGTGTCACAGTAAATGCTGTTGCTCCGGTTGCTCTCACGCGCATGACTGAAGGTCTAGGTGCAGCACCAGAAACAGACGAAGAGCGCGAAATGCGTTCACCGCGCTGGATTGCTCCCATTGTCACATGGTTGGCAAGTAGCGAAGCTAGTGATGTGACGGGTCGCATCTTTGAAGCAAGCGGTCGGACGCTTGCTATTGCAGAGGGTTGGCATCGTGGGCCAAGCACATCACCCATTGAGGATCCAACTAAGATTGGTGCAGCCGTTGCCGAGTTGTTGAAGACAGCTCGACCCAATGCGGGTATGGACGGTCGTGATGGCACGTATCCTCAAAACACAATCGATAAGAAATAACAAAAGGTAAGTGGGGGAACACTCATGGCATTAAATCCAGAAGCAGTTGGCACCGTTGGTGATCCGTACAAGGTGTCATGGACATCGAAAGACTCGTTGCTGTACGCAGTGAGTCTTAATGTAGGTACAGATCAACTTCAGTACGTCACAGAAAACACAAACGGTGTTGCCCAAGTGGCATTGCCAACAATGCCAGTGGTCATTGGGTACGGCCAGGGTGGCGGCAATTCAAACCCGATGCGAAATGTTGGTGAGTTCAACTTCGCTAAATTGGTGCACGGCTCCCAAGCAATCACATTGCATAAGCCAATTCCGGCTGAAGGATCAGCCACTGTTACGTCGCGCCTTGTTGCGATGTACGACAAAGTGAAAGCTGCTGTTGTTTTCACCGAGGGCCAAGCAATTGACGATGCTGACGGAACGCCGTTGTATTCGACACGGTCCTCCGTGTTTATTCGTGATGCTGGCGGTTGGGGTGGCGAGCGTGGTCCTTCTGGGGCCGTGAACGAGCCACCATCTCGAGTAGCTGATCATGAAGTCACATTCACCACAAGCCCTGACCAAGCATTGTTGTATCGCTTAAATGGTGATCGCAATCCGTTGCATAGCGACCCGTCGTTTGCCGCAATCGGAGGATTTGATCGCCCAATTCTTCATGGCTTGTGCACATACGGTTTTACCGGTCGCGCCTTGCTGCAAACATTTTGTGGAGGCGACGCGTCACGGTTCAGTCATATCGAGGGTCGGTTTACTTCCCCTGTGTTGCCCGGTGATGCATTGACCATTCGGATGTGGGAAACAGGTAAAGGCGAAGCAGTCTTCACCACATTGGTTGGCGACAGAGTTGTGATCGACCAAGGACTGCACCGCTTTAGTTGAATAACAAACGGCGATGAGGGGCCCACAAGTGGGCTAATTATCAATTGCTGACAAATATGACTGGAATAGTCAGGTATACGGTATGCTGGCCTGATGGCTAGTCAGACATGGACAAAAGAGAACCTTTCAGAACATGTCGAACTGGTAGATGGAACTGCGCTTGAACTAGAGCAAGCATCCCCGGCTGAGATAGTTGGATGGGCTGCTGACCAAGTTGGCGCATCGATCACGGTGACTTGCAGTTTTGAAGATGCTGTACTTGCCCATGTCGCTACTGTAGCTGTTCCAGGCATTGAGATCGTCATGATCGACACTCAATATCTGTTTACTGAAACGCTGTTGTTCGCCGAGCAATTGCGGACACGATTTGACCTTAACTTGCGCATTATTCGAACATCGACTGTTCAGCCAGATATAGAGGGTTGCTGTGGTGTGCAAAAAGTAGAGGCACTCAACGGATTGCTGTCAACGCGCAGTGCGTGGGTGACAGGTGTCCGGCGTGTCGACGGTCCAACAAGAGCCGACACTCCTGTGTTGTCTATTGACCCACAGCGCAATGTTCTCAAAGTTAATCCTCTTGCTCTATTTACAGATGAAGACATAGCAACATACGAATTAATTCATGAGTTGCCCCGAAATCCACTGAGCGATCGCGGGTATTCCTCAATTGGATGTTGGCCATGTACCCGACCAGTCGCGCCCGGAGAAGACAAGCGCGCCGGTCGTTGGTCTGGCCAAGCAAAAACCGAATGCGGACTACACGTTTAATCATGAAAGGAACTACAAAATGACTGCAATATTTTCCGAAGAAATTGACTACGGATCTACTCACCGCTCACACCTTGATCGTCTAGAGGCCGAAAGCATTACGATTATTAGAGAAGTTGTTGCTGGATGTGAATCGCCTGTACTTCTGTTCTCTGGTGGAAAAGACTCCGCGGTGTTGTTATGGCTGGCAATGAAGGCCTTTGCGCCTGCTCGATTGCCGTTTCCAGTGATGCATGTCGACACGGGTCACAATTTTGAAGAGGTCATTGAGTATCGCGATTCATTTGTACAGAAATATGGATTGGAACTGATAGTGGCATCGGTACAGGCAAGTATTGATAAAGGTGACATTCCTGACCCAGGGCCAACAGGCAGCCGTAATCGTCAGCAGGCAGTAACGCTTCTTGATGCACTTCGAACACATAAGTTCAGTGCAGCATTCGGTGGCGGCCGTCGCGATGAAGACAAAGCTCGCGCTAAAGAACGCATCCTTAGTTTCCGAGGGAAAAATGGTGGATGGGAACCACGTCAACAACGTCCTGAGCCTTGGAACATTTTGAACCCAAGAATTAACAAGGGCGAGCACCTTCGTGCGTTTCCAATTAGCAATTGGACCGAGTTGGATATCTGGGAATACATCGCTCGTGAAGACATCGCGTTACCCACTATCTACTTCTCGCATCAAAGAACTGTGATTGAGCGTGATGGCATGCTGTTGTCTGTGGGCGGTCCAGTTGTTCCAGAGGCTGGGGAAATTCCATTTACAGAAACTGTTCGTTATCGAACCGTCGGTGACATGAGTTGCACAGGTGCCGTACGTTCGTCTGCGACTGATTTTGAAGCAATTATCTCTGAAGTGGCTGCTGCGCGAATTACTGAGCGCGGGGCAACACGTGCAGACGATAACTTCAGCGAATCCGCAATGGAAGACAGAAAGCGTGAAGGATATTTCTGATGACGCTGACTGCACACAATACGCAGGTTCGTATTGCCACCATTGGTTCTGTTGATGATGGGAAAAGTACGCTTATTGGCCGGCTTCTGCACGATTCAAAAGGCATTTTTGAAGACCAATTGAGTGCTGTCTCTGCAGCTAGTCGGCGCTATGGCGATGGATCGTTTAACTTGGCTCTGCTGACCGACGGGTTACGAGCCGAACGGGAACAGGGCATCACTATTGATGTCGCTTATCGCTATTTTGCAACTCCAAAACGCAGTTTTGTTCTTGCCGACACCCCTGGTCATGCGCAGTTCACGCGCAATATGGTCACAGGTGCTTCGGTGAGCGATGTTGCCATTGTTTTGGTTGACGCTCGACATGGCGTTGTAGAACAAACACGCCGACACGTGGCTATCGCTGCATTATTGGGTGTTTCGCATCTAGTGGTAGCAGTGAACAAGATGGATCTTGTGGAATGGGATGAAAACGTCTACACCACGGTTGTGGCAGATGTCCGCAACATCTTGGAAACTCTTAATGCTGATGTTCCGATCCATCCCATTCCAGTAAGTGCAACTAACGGGGACAACGTCGTTGAACCAAGTTTGTACAGTCCGTGGTATGCGGGACCAACAGTGCTCGATCTTTTAGAGACTCTTGACATCACTCCGGATACTTCTCTTGATGCCCGCTTAGCCGTGCAGTGGACACTGCGAGTGCATGGCGGAAGTGACTATCGTGCCTTTGCTGGACAGCTTGCGGGCGGATCAATTCATGTTGGCGATGCCATCACCGTATTCCCAAAAGGACAAACTAGCTCTGTGATTGGTCTGACGCGTGCAGGAGAGGAAGTGGCAACTGCGATTCCGGGTGATGCTATTGCTGTCGAACTTGCTGATGATCTCGACATTGGTCGTGGAGATGTGATCGTTGTAAATGGGGATAATCCACCAATAAGCACATCACATATTACTGTGGATGTTTGTTGGTTCTCTGACACCAAAGTAGGAGTGGGCGACAAACTTGTGGTGCGTCATCTTTCTACCAATACTCCAGCAGTGGTAGCAGAAATTGAGTATCGCCTCAACCTCGATTCATTGACATACGAGTCGACTACTCATCTTGTGTTGAACGACATCGGCCGGATGCGTCTCAATCTTGAATCAGAGATCGTTGCTGATGTGTATCAGACAAACAAAGTGGGTGGCAGTCTGATCGCGATTGATCCAGTAACGAATGCAACAGTTGGTGCTTTGTTGATTCGCCACCTGTCGTAGATTTAAAAAAGAGTCCATTCGTCTGGCTTTAAGCCGCGTAGCGCGTCGTAATCAATTTCAACACACATAATGCCACGCGATTCTGCAAGTGTTCGAGCCTGTGGTTTGATCGCCTGCGCTACGAACATTCCGCGCAGCGGGCCAAGGCTCTGGTCGTGGCTAAGGTCGGCGAGGTAGCGAGTGAGTTGCTCTACTCCGTCTATCTCTCCGCGCCTTTTTACTTCAATAACAACCGTGACTCCGTTGCTGTCTGTGCACAAAATATCGACAGGACCGATTGCTGTGTAATGCTCACGGCGGATCAATGTGAGGCCCTCTTCCATGGTGTGAGGCATTGCGGCGAGAAGTTCTTGAAGATGCGCTTCGACGCCATCTTTTTCTAGTCCTGGATCTTGTCCAAGTTCGTGTGCAGTGTCAACCATGACTTCATGGAAATGTATTGTCATTATTTCTTGTTTTGAGTTGCGCACTTCCCACCTGTCTTCGAATTCCTCTATCGTGTTCGGTGCGTTCATCCAGTTCAATGGTTTATAAGCGCCACTGTCAGCGTGAATAGCAACACAGCCATCTGCTTTCACCATGATGAGGCGAGTTGCTTCAGATAATCGTGTCTCGAGTCGTCCTGCATAGACAACACTGCAGTGGGCAATGATGAGGCGCATGTCTCTATTGTTGCCTAAAATTGTTGCGATCAGAAATTACTGAACACGGTGCTCGCGCATTCGTTTCTGAATGAGTTCTCGGCGCCTTTGCAGTTCTCGATAGGTCAAGGAATCAGTTGCATTGTCGACTCCGAGCCCGGCCTTCACGCTGTCTAAGTTTATTTCAATTGCAGAAGCATCTATGCCAAGCTCTTGGGCGAGACGTAAGCCGTGACGCTGGGTGAATATCATCGAAATAGTGGTGAGTTCTGAAATAATGTCGAGGTCTGGCGCAAGTCGAGAAATGGCACCATCGAGAAACACCATATTTTTGACATACAGCATTAGTTCTTTTGGTAATTTGGCGCCGTAGGCAAGAAGTGACTTCACAATTCGTTGCATTTCTTTGACAAGATCTTCGCCTGAAAGTGAGGTGGGGTCAATTGTTGGTTGGTCTAGTTTTAGGTCAGCGATGACAGCGTCGATGTCGGTGTCCATTGGTAGAGCACCAAGGTCGCGCAGCGCGGCTATTTGTCCGCGTACATCGTTGGTTGTGGCGCCAAGCATAAGACGCATAAATGCAAGGCGTCGCGGGTTGGAGAGTCGACCAACGATTCCGAAATCAAGCAGAGCTGTTCGGCCATCGGGAAGAACAAAGAGGTTTCCGCCATGAAGGTCACCGTGAAAGATCCCGTGAATAAGTGCGCCTTCCATAAACGAGATCATTCCTGAACGAACCACTTGCTCCGTGTCAATACCAGCAGCTTTCATGCCGACCACATCGTCAAAGTTGAATCCAGAAAGTCGTTCCATGATGAGAACACGACGAGTAACAAGGCTTGGATGGGGACGTGGCACAAGATATGCCTGTTGATTGAGATCGTGCAGCATGACAGATATATCGATCATGTTGGCTGCTTCCATCCGGAAGTCAAGTTCTTCAACAATTGTTTCTGCGAACAACTCAACTAATGCAGGTGGGTTAGCCAAAGCAGCCACTGGAATTCTGCCAATCATGAACGGCGCGATCCACGCCATGACGCGTAGATCAGCGCGTACGAGACGAGAGACAGAGGGCCGTTGCACTTTGACGACGACATCTTCACCTGTGAGCAATGTTGCCCGGTGAACTTGGGCAATAGATGCGGCTGCTAGTGATGTTCGTTCGAACGAAGCAAAGACATCTTCAAGACGAGCACCGAGATCTTGCTCCACAGTTTTGCGAACACTGGCCCATGGTTCTGGCGGCACTTGGTCGCGACATTTTTTAAACTCATTAACAAGTTCGGCAGGAAATAAACCCTCACCACTCGAAATAATTTGGGCCAGCTTGATGTATGAGGCACCCAGCGCTTCGATCGCAGTGCGCAGTCTGATGGATAGGTACAACCGCGATGCTTCAGGAGTAGGGAACCGATTGAGGCGTTTCTTGATGTACCAAGGGGCAATAGCGCGACCGAGATGAGTCACCACTGAAAGCAAACGACTAAGTGGAGGAAGTTTTTTTGCTCGAATCAGTGCTGGTACTTCTTGTTGGGCGTTTGCTCGGAGCACAACTGCAATGCGTGACCACGAGATGTTGCCTAGGTCTAGGTTCCATGGACCTGCTTCTGTGAAATTACCCCAACTTAGGTCTGCTACTTGGTCCTTCATCCTGACAGTCTTGCATCTGATGAGCGCTCCCACCCGCTTGGCAAGAGCGATATGCGCCACAATGATGATGGAACAAAGGGAGTCTCATGACATCAACATCTGGCCCATTGCATGGCGTCAAAGTAGTGGAGCTTGGAGTGTGGGTCGCCGGACCTGCAGTTGCTGGCCTTATGGCTGATTGGGGAGCCGAAGTCATCAAGGTAGAGCCTGAAACAGGTGATCCACAGCGTGCTGTTTTTGGGGCTTTGGGGGTTGCTGATCAAAAAGGCGTTCCACCATTTGAGATTGATAATCGCGGGAAGCATTCAGTAGCCCTTGATCTACGCACCGACCTTGGTATTGACACAATGATGGAACTTCTATCTGAGGCTGATGTGTTTATAACCAATGTGCGCCCCGGCGGACTTGAACGACTTGGGCTTGATGCAGCAACTCTGAGCAAAAGATTTCCGCGACTGATCTATGGCATCATCACTGGTTACGGACTTGTTGGTGATGAAGTTGATCGTGCTGGTTATGACATCGGTGCATTTTGGGCTCGATCAGGGCTTGCTCACACATCGTTTGCTCCAGATGAAATGCCAATGGGTTTGCGCAGTGGCCAAGGAGACCACACAACTGCGTTGTCGCTTGCAAGTGGAGTAATGGCTGCATTATTTGATCGTGAACGCACAGGAAAAGGTCGTGTCGTGTCGACAAGTTTGTTACGCACTGGGGTGTACACGTTGGGTTGGGATATGGGCGTGTATTTGCGATTTGGTAAAAGACAAGGAACAAGACCTCGTGCTAAAAATCCGGCACCACAGATGAACTGTTATCGAGGGTCTGACGGGCGAAAATTCTGGTTGTTAGGTTTAGAAGCAGATCGACATTGGCCAGGGTTATTGCAAGCAATTGATCGCGTTGATCTTGGTGATGATCCACGATTTACAAATGCAATACTGCGAGCCAAAAATTGTGAAGAACTCATTGTGATTTTCGATAAACATTTTGCGACTCAGGATTACGCATTCTGGACTTCACGATTTGATCAGTGCGATGTGTGGTGGGCTCCACTTAATTCCATTCCAGAAGCCGTTGTTGATCCCCAAGTTATTGCGTCGGGTGCATTCATTGACATGACACCCCAACCAGGCGAAGAGCCTTATCGCGCAGTTAACTCACCAGTTGACTTTGACGGCTACACCATGATCCCTGGACCCGTGCCAAACCTCGGGCAACACTCTGCTTCGTGGACTTTCTAACGGCTGTTTATTTTTGGTGCGGTTCAGGCATTCGCCGCCGATGAGGGCGTGACTATACGTAATCATCAACCGACTCTTCGAAGAACGAGTGCTCGACTCCCAATCGGCGTTCGCGACGCCACGCGCCGATGGAAAGAGTAATAACCCCGCACGCAACAGCGATAAGAAGGCCAGCAATAATCGGAGTCGAGATGTTGTTCGTGGTCATGATTATTCGCCCATTTGTAATCACGACCATTCCACCAATGAGAGTTCCAAAGGGGGCGTGGGGTAATCGCCCAGCAAGCAAGGCGGCGAACGGTGCCATCAACACCCCGCCCAGAAGTAAACCGGCAACTACCTGCCAGTCAAGATTCGCCGTGGCTGATCCGGCGATAAAACCGCCGCTTGCAGCAAGGGCAACGAGGAACTCTGATGCACTCACCGTGCCGATCACACGACGCGGTTCAAGAGCTGTGACAGAAAGCAATGTCGGTGTGGTGATTGGTCCCCATCCACCGCCACCAGAAGCATCAACAAAACCGGCTACTGCGCCGAGTGGCACGAGCAGTCCCGATGTTGGTTCCTTGGCCATGGTCGGGATCAGCCGCTTATCCAATCCAAAACGGGCGATGAGCACGAGACCCAAAATGAGGAGCAGCCATGACATCCACACCCTGGCATCGGTGAGCGAAAAACGAGTAAGCACGGTCGCGCCAAGTGCCGCCCCAACTGCGCCAGGCAAGCCCAGGCGGACAACGATCCGCCAGTCGACGTTACCCGCCCGCCAGTGTGATGCACCTGAAGCAAATGTGGTGCCGAGTTCGGCAAAATGCACCGCCACACTTGCTGCCAAGGGCGTAGCGCTTAAGGCCACGAGAAGGCTGCTTGAGGTGATCCCGAATGCCATACCGAGAGTGCCGTCGATGAGTTGAGCGAGTGCTCCGACCAATGCAAAGATGATTACAGACATGTTCATAAAACTTGGTCCGGTTTATAATTCGGCTTCGGCCGTGAGGCGACGGCGTCGAACGGTGGGAGCAGGTAACAGTGTGATCAGTTGTTCGGTACCGACCCGGTTGCAATAGTCGCCGAAGCTCTCGTCGGGTTCGCGATCAATCGCGTAACGTGCAAACACTGGCGACAACAGCGCTGGAATGTCGGCAAAGGCAACGTCGGTGCGTAGTCGCTCGGCGAGTCGCTCGCCACCAACGGATCCGCCAACATATACGTCGTAGCCGGTCTTGGTCCGCCCAACGATTCCAATCTCGGCGGTGTATGGACGCGAGCAACCGTTTGGACAACCAGTCATGTTGAGTCGAATTGCAGAACCTCCGATTCCTGCATCGACAAGCGCCTTGTCGACCATCTCGACCAATTGTGGTAACACCCGTTCGGCTTCACCGAGTGCTAGCCCACATGTCGGCAGTGCGGGACACGCAATCGAAAGTCGGGCAAGTGCACTGACATCGTTGGCAAGTCGTACGCCGTGAGTACGCAAAATAGTTTCGACTTTGGCGCGATCAGATTGGTTGACACCACTGATCAACAGATCCTGACGAGGTGTGACGATAAACGTCTCGACAAGACCGGACTTAGCGAGGGCCCGCAGCGCCGAGCGAAGTGCGAGACCTTCACGGTCAGCGACGCGTCCAGAAGGAATCGGTAGACCGTAGATAAATGTTTTTCCAGCAGAATTCCACCCGTGATAGTCGGCGGCATCCCACGCCGGAATGTCTGGCGACGGTTGCAAGACAACGCCGCTGCGTTCTCTAATCTGCGATTTGAGCCAGTCGATACCCTTTTCGTCGATCAGGTACTTGAGCCGAGCACGATGTCGATCGGCGCGATTGCCGTGATCACGTTGAGTGGTAACAATTGCTTCGACCACATCCAGTAACTGATCCGGCGTGACCCAGCCAAGTTCACTTGCCAATCGCGGGTAGGTGTCGTCCTCGCGGGCGTGGCTCATGCCCAGCCCTCCGCCTGCATAGACCACGAAACCTGTGAGCAGACCAGACGTGCCATCACTGAGGGTGGGTACGATGCCGACGTCTTGGGTGTAGATGTCGATGCTGTTATCGCCAGGCCAGGCGATGCCGATCTTAAACTTGCGAGGCAGATATGTATCGCCATATATCGGTTCGACTTGCCCGATGGCTTCAATCGGCTCGGCGGTGACGGCCTTTTCACCATCGACAAAGATTTCCCAGTAGCTCGTGGTCTGGGGACGGAAGCGCTGAACTAACTGTTGAAGCACCGGTTGGATGATGGCTTGACGCTCGTCGGGAAACGGGTTGGCCATGATGTTGCGGACAACATCGCCACATGCAGCAAGTGTCGACAACAGCGCACCGTTGATGTCGTGCACTAACTGATGCAAGTTGTCCTTGAGTACAACATGGAATTGCACTCCCTGGCGAGTGGTGAGTCGCATCGTGCCATCGGCGATATCGCTGACTTGATCCAAAGCCAGCCATTGTGTTGGAGTAATGATCCCGCCTGGAACGGCGGTGCGAACCATGCAGCTGTAGTCAAGTGGTAGCCGCTTGGCGGCACGGGCTCGGCGGATATCACGGTTATCTTGCTGGTAAATGCCGTGGAACTTTAGCAACACGGTGCTGTCGTTGCTGAACTGCTCAGTGCCGTCGTCTAGTTCTGTTTTCAGTTCACCGCGCAGGAAATTACTGGCCAGTTTGATTTTTTCGGAATCTGTAAGCAATGACATTTGGGCATCCATTAGGTTGGCGAGTTGGAAGGTTGTCGAATCACAATATCGTGAATTACGACTAATATGATCATGTTTATAAACATTACGAATACTTGGCCGGATTTGGCGAATGATATTTAGCTATCAATTAGGGCGAGATAGGTTGTTCAAATAATTCGTTCTAAGTCGCTTATGGCCGGTGTATTCGCTTTGCTTTCGTTAGTGCTGTCTTCATGCATCAATCTCGACACAGATATAACTCTTGATGGTGATGCAATGGCCACTGGCACGATGAAGATCGAGATGTCGAAGGAACTGGCCATGCTGGTAGGGATCACGAGCAAGGAAGCGCTCGAAAAGCAACTGGCCGACAGTGGCGATGACAAGCTCCCAGAAGGTGTATCGGTAACGTTTTCGGAAAATGACAAGTCGTACATAATCTCGGCGGAACTCCTTAACTCGCCCCTCGACGATGACGGGTTGAAGGCCGAGAAGCTTGCCGATGGAACGATCAAATTAACTTTTAAGAACAAAAACACTGCCGAGTCAGATATGGGATTTGTTGATTTTGAGGGAAAGATCAAGATGACGATCACGTTTCCAGGATCAATAACAGACGCCAGCCCGGAGTTTGTCAAAGTTGATGATCGAACGGTGAAGCTTGCTGCATCATTTACCGACCCACTGGACGTCTACGTGATTAGCAATGTTAATAAACCCAAATCTGTTTCGGTGGGTCCACTTCAGTCACATGCATTCGTAAAGTGACGGAATTCATTACATCTGCGTCATCTTTCTCGGAAATACCTGTGAAAAGGTATGTAGTATACCCATAACGCATTTTGTGCGTTCCAACCCCAAGGAGAAATACATGAAGAAGATGATGGCAGCTATTGCTGCGGCGTCAGTATTGCTGCTTGCAGCATGTGGATCTGACAACAGCACTTCCGACACCTCAGTAGAGACCACGCAAGCAGTTGAAGCAGGCACGATCGTCGATGTGGCGATTGCAAATGCCGATTTCAGCACGCTTGTTACAGCGTTGACTGCAGCGGGTCTTGTTGAGACACTGTCGGGTGAAGGTCCGT
>Ga0105051_10000424_pt1 | contig 58847 bp, 55 predicted proteins | sample FRY02_FD_78383 | JGI IMG/M metagenome (GOLD analysis project Ga0105051, IMG submission 78383) | Freshwater microbial communities from Lake Fryxell liftoff mats and glacier meltwater in Antarctica - FRY-02 (megahit assembly) | ecosystem: Environmental > Aquatic > Freshwater > Ice > Glacier... | reverse complement strand
GATGCTCTGCACCAGGTATGACTAAAATATCTATTTGCGGTAGGTTTTTTTTGGTGTAATCAAAATCAGGTAATACACGAATACCTTCAAAAGTGCTAATGGGTTTTAAGGTGTTGGCAACAGTAAAAACATTCATGGCTTTGATATTCTCACTAAATTGTGTTTGCTGAAAAACACTAAAAGGCGCAGTTAGCTCTGTGTTATACGTGCCATTCATGATTAAAAAAGCTACGTTGAAACGATCTGGTTTTATTTTTAGCCGGGCATTTACAGCATTATTATGCTCATTACCGCTGTTACAGGATAATAAACTGAAGATCAATATTATTAAAAGTAAAAAAGAGATAAATTTCATAAGAATAAAATTTGTCTCGAATGTACGAACAAAACCTAAATGAACTAAAATTATAAATTGTAATTTTGTGATAAAGAATATGGTATGAGGTATTTATGGTTTTTTTTAGCGTTTTTAGTCTTTGGGTGTAATGAAAAAAAGAAATTTCATGATAACAAGGCAGTTACGGTTATACAAGGAAAAACAGAAGCTTTAACTGATATTCTCCTGTTTCAAAATGAGATAAATGCTGATTTTAAAGATCCAGAAACATCGCCACTTTATGATAGACATAGGAAAGATTTTGAAGGTTTAGATTTTTTTGAACCGGATACCACTTTTAGGGTCATGGCAAAACTAGTTAAAACACCAAAGGCACTCTCTTTTTTAATGCCAATGACAAGCAATACGGAGTCGGAATATTTAAAATATGGCATGGTCTATTTTTCGATTGGGAAAACAGATTATCAGTTAGAAATTTATCAAGATCCTTCACTTTTTGCAGAAGAAAAGTTTAAAAACCATCTTTTTCTTCCTTTTACAGACCTAACGAATGGAATACAAAGCTATACAGGTGGCAGGTATATAGATTTAAAAATTCCTGAAGGCGATAGCATTCTAGTTGATTTCAACAAAGCCTATAATCCATATTGTGCTTATAATAAAAAATACTCTTGTCCCATTGTGCCAGAAGTAAATAGGTTAGAAGTTGCCATTCCGGCCGGTGTTAAGGCTTTTAAAAAATAAAAATGACTGCTTTAAATTAGCAGCCATTTCTAAAAAAACATATAAACATAAATTAACTCAACTTCATTTAAAAAGAATAGATGGCCGCAATTAAGAAGGATGATAAATTTTTGGTAGTACCATCAGCGTTAAAGAATACAGCATTATCAGAAGCACTATCTATACGTAGTTCTGGCTTGATTATTAAGTTTTCAATGGTATAGCTACCTGTCAAAGTTGCAGCAAATACACTTAAATCTTCAATCCCACCAGCTCCATAAATAGCTCCATAATCACCACTTTCTGCGAAATATTCACCTCTAAGTCCTATTTTAAAACTATCTGATGTTGCTAATTGCGGGTAAATAGCGGCTCCAAAAAATCCAGTACCATCGTTGTCTTGATACGCAGCGTTTAGGCCTAAGAAAAAAGTATCAGATAAATCAAAGCCGCCTGTATAGTCTATCTCAAAACCAAGTTTTGCATTGCCATCATAATAGAAGTTTAAAAACTGACCAGAGTATCCCAATTGGGCCCCTAAAGAATATGCGCCAGGAATTGAACCGCTTGTTCCATTGAAATTTTCATCAGTAACGTTCATAACGGCAAGCATCAAATTGAAGTCTTCGGATAAAGCAAAATTTGCTTTTAAACCCACATGTGAAAATGGCCCATAAGAAAATAAATAAGAGGTACTATAGTTGAAGTTGGCTGCTGGAGAAATAACTTCATAACCTAAATAGGTATTAAACCGGCCCAAAGTTAATGTAGTTTTTTCTGAAACGTTCCAGTAAGCATAAAGTTGATTTACAAAAATTCCCTCGTCACCTCCCACCGCTTGGAATGCTCTTGGTCCAAATGCTAAATCAGCAACGGCACCTGTTTTTGCACCTTCATAGCTTGCAATGATATTTGCAAACCCTAGGGCAAAACCACTTTCATTAGCAAAAGAACTTCCTGGTGCTTGAGAGCCAACATCTGTAGAACTCAAATTAGTTCTATAATAGGCATCAACGCTACCACTTAGGGATAGTGGTTTTTTCTCCTCATCAGCTTCCTCTTGTGCAAATAATGTTGTTCCTAGACATAAAGTTGCTAAAAAGAAAATATTTTTTACGTAATTTGTTATTGTAATCGTTTTCATAAATTAATGATTTAGTTGGTCTCTTCTTGTAAGGACGTTAGTGATTAAATGTTAATGCGAAAATTGTGAAAATTGATTATAGAACGGAGCGTTCTGCAAAACGCTCCGTTTATATTTTAATTAGTGCTGGTTCATTCTAAAATCAGGATAGGCATCCATTCCGTGTTCGTGAAGATCTAAGCCTTCTATTTCTTCTTCTTTCGAAACTCTAATACCAAAGGTTTTCTTTATAATTATTAAGATGATAAATGCGCTTGAGCAGCAAAAAGCACCAATAACTCCAATACCAGTTAACTGATACAGTATTTGGTCTCCACCTGCTTTAGTTCCGAAGAAACCGACGGCAAGTGTTCCCCAAATACCGCACATTAGGTGTACTGCAATAGCACCTACGGGGTCATCTAATTTAATCTTGTCTATAAGTGCAACCGCTAAAACGATAATTCCACCTGCGATAATACCTATAATAACGGCTTCGTTAGGCGACATTAAATCGGCACCCGCAGTAATCCCGACCAAACCACCTAATATTCCATTTAAAAACATAGTCAAGTCTAAATTTTTGTAGAAAATAAAGGTAAAAAGCATGGCAGCTACCCCACCAGCCGCTGCGGCTAATGAAGTGGTTACCAAAACCAATGAAGTAGTTGCTGGATCTGCTGAAAGAACAGAGCCTCCATTAAACCCAAACCAACCTAACCAAAGTATCAATACCCCTGCCGCTGCAAAAGGAATATTATGTCCGGGGAGTGCCTGCGCTTTTCCTGTTTCATCAAATTTACCAATTCTAGGCCCCAATAAATAAACAGCAATAAGGGCTGCCCATCCACCAACAGAATGTACCAAGGTTGAACCTGCGAAATCGTAAAAACCACCTTCATCACCACCTAAGGTCGATAAAAAACCACCGCCCCATTGCCAAGAACCTACTATCGGATATACTAAACCAACATAGAAAATGGTAAAAATCATGAATCCGCCTATTTTAACACGTTCAGCAACTGCTCCAGATACAATGGTAGCTGCGGTTGCAGCAAACATGCCTTGAAATAAAAAGTCTGTCCAATACGTATAACCGCCTGAAGCATAATCAGGGGTCAGCCCGTTTTCTCCGGGGTCTAGTCCAAAGCCAGCGAAACCTAAATATCCATTAAAATCTCCTGGATACATTAAATTGAAACCTCCTATGTAATACAATAAGAGACCAATGCAGATGATAAAAATGTTTTTGAATAAAATATTAATAGTGTTTTTTTCTCTTGTAAGTCCTATTTCTAAAAATGAAAAGCCCAAGTGCATAAAAAATACAAGTCCTGTACTTATCATCATCCAGACGTTGTTTGCTGTAAATAATCCTGCTTCCATATTAACTGTGTTTTTGGTTGGTGTTTTTAATTAATTCCTGCGTTACCGCTTTCTTTCGTTCTTATTCTGTAAGCTTCAATAACGTCTGAGACGAATATCTTGCCGTCGCCTACATTACCTGTACTCGCTACCTCTAAAATGGTGCCAATGGTTTTTTCTAAAAATTCATCAGAAACCACAATGGTTAAATACCTTCTTTGAATATCGCTGGTGCTGTATGAAATGCCGCGGTATACATGACCTTGTTTTTCGTTTCCTACTCCAGTTACATCCCAGTAACTAAAAAAGTTGACCTCAATTTGATGCAATGCCTTTTTCAATTCATCAAATTTTGATTTTCGAATAATTGCTTCGATTTTTTTCATAATTTATTAATTTGTTGATGGGCCAAAAGTATGTTAAAATAATTAATACCCATAAAAAATAGGGGTTTTTATATTGATTTTTATATATATAGTAATTTAACCCCTAAAAAAATATGGGTATATATAAAATAAATTGATTAAAATATTTTTTTGATGTCTCAGAAATGCTTTTTTTGGAAAAAAAGAAGAAGAAGTAGATTTTAAAGTAAATATTTCTGAGAAATGTTCAAAAAACTACAATAAAAGACAAGAATGGTTAAAAAATCAAAGAAAAGTCCTTGCCTTGTTTTATTTGTAACAATTGGCAAGTTTAAGATGTTAAGAAATAAGAAAATGTAGCGTAAATTAGGGTGTCAAATAAACTTTGATGTCCAAAACCCTAATGAAATTGAGGCAATACCGATGATAATACTTATCAAAGTGTAGAAAATAAAAGGGAAAATATCACCGGATTTTAATAAAGAATGATTTTCCAAAGCAAATGTCGAAAATGTAGTGAAGCCACCGCAAAAACCTGTAGCCAATAATAAAGTTTGATTTTCTGTGAGATAATTATTTTTTATAGATAAACCAATTAAGAAGCCTATGATTAAGCAGCCAAGAATATTGACTAGAAAAGTTCCTAAATAAAAGTTTGAGAAGTAATTGTTGAGATTTTTACTGATATAAAATCGTAAAACGCTACCAAAACCCCCACCTAAAAAAACCAGTAATAATTGTTTCATACTTTAAAATTATAAAACTAAACCGCTTTTTTAAGGTTTGTCTCAAGAATATTTAAAGGATATACTATAGAACTCATAATTTCAGAAATTTCCATTCTGTTTTTCTGAATTCTATTTGTATTATTATTAACACTAAAGAATAATAAAAAAGCTTTTTGTCCTACTAAAACAAACACTGTACTAAAGAATATTACCACACAACTTTTATTTATAGTATTACAATACAAAATTACTTATTTTCTCACAAAAACAAAGAATATGTTCTGTAAATGTTGATTTTTATGGTAAGTGTAAAAAAAGTTAAAATTTGAGTATATACCTTATAACAAACAAAATTACAATGAAGATTACGAACAAAATACCAATCCATTTAACACCTTTGTAATTCTTTACATGCAGTTTATTGTCTTTTTTGTATTGTAAGAAGATAATAACAGCAAATACAATAAAAAAAACAGCTCCAAAAATTATTTGTCCTGTACTGAACATATTTTATATTTTTACGCAAAAATAACCTAATTAAGTTATAATTATGGAAAATAATCTGAATGCAGTAGCACTCTTTCACGAAACTTTTGGGATGGGCGTGTCAAAAATCTTAAAAGCTAATTTAGGAGCCGATACCAATAAGTTACGTTTTAATTTAATGGATGAAGAAAATAAGGAATATTTAGAAGCTGCTGAAAATGACGATTTGGTTGAGGTTGCTGATGCTTTAGGTGATATGCTCTACATTTTGTGTGGCACTATTTTGGAACACGGAATGCAATATAAGATTGAAGAGGTTTTTAGCGAAATTCAACGCAGTAATATGAGTAAGTTAGGGGCAACCGGGAAACCAATTTATCGTGAAGATGGTAAGGTGCTCAAAGGGCCTAATTATTTTCCACCTAATATTAAGGAAATACTTGAAAAATAAAAAATGGCTATCTAAAAATTTAGATAGCCATTTTTTATTTTTGATCAGCACCCAAAACTAAATCTTAACCCGCCATCCAAATTTATCTTCTGCTTTATTATATTGTATTTCGGTAATTCTTTTCTTTAATAAAGAAGCGTAGCTATTAGATAATTCAGGTAAATCAAAATCCGTTTCTCTATGACCAAAAGCAGTAATAGGAGAAATTACGGCAGCCGTTCCAGCGCCAAACATTTCTTTTAAGCTTCCGTTATGAGCTGCTTCAACCACTTCTTTTACGGTAATTTTACGAACTTCTACTTTAATATTTTCGTCTTTTGCGATAGCAATAATACTTTTTCTAGTAATACCATCCAAAATTCTATCGCTTATTGGGGCTGTAATGAGTATGTCATTAATCCGAACAAAAATATTCATTGCACCAGCTTCTTCAATATGCTCATGGGTGTTATCATCTGTCCAAATTACTTGATTGTATCCTTTTTCTATGGCCAATTGTGTTGGATAAAATTGACCAGCATAGTTGCCACCAGCTTTTGCGAAACCAACACCGCCGTTTGCCGATCTAGAGTAGGTTTCTTCAATTAAAACTTTAACTTTTCCAGCAAAATAAGCACCAGACGGAGCTAAACAAATCATAAATTTATATTCATTTGCAGGGGAAGCATGAAAACCCTCTCCTGTAGCAAACATAAACGGACGGATGTACATAGAACTACCTTCTTTGGTCGGAATCCATTTTTCATCTAAAAGTAACAAAGCTTTTAATCCTTCCATGAAGTAATTTTCAGGGATTTCAGGAATTACCATTCTTTTCGCTGAAATATTAAAACGCTTGTGATTATCAAGCGGTCTGAACAAATAAATATCTTGATTACTATCCTTGTAAGCTTTCATTCCCTCAAAAATAGATTGTCCGTAATGAAAAATCTTTGCAGAAGGGTTAATCATCAATGGGCCATAAGGCACAATTTTCGGCTTTTCCCAAGCTCCATTTTTGTAATCACATACAAGCATGTGATCCGTATAAACACTTCCAAAAGCTAGATTGTCAAAATCTACTTGATCTATCTTTGATGTTTTGCTTTCTTCTATTGAAATTAGATTTTTAGCAGTCGTTTCCATTAAATTTAATTTTTCGGTATAAAATTAGTGAAATATACCAATTACTACTTCTTTTTTTCTAGAAAAATGACCAACTTTGTGGTATTAATCATATTCTATCAGTTATGAAAAGAATTCACATTTTATCGGTGTTTTTTGCACTTATTGCTGGATGTAAGGGTCAGAATAAAGAACAGGAAGCAGTACAAAAAGAAGAAATCGCTATGAATTACGCTTCCTTTGGAGCAGAAATTGATGCTAATAATGCTTTGAGTAATTCTGAAATGACTAAAAAGTTTCAAAATTTACCCATTACTGATACGCTGAACACCAAATTTTCTGCAAGCGTTATTGAAGTTTGTAAGTCTAAAGGTTGTTGGATGAAACTAAAAATGGATGACGGCACTGAAGCAATGGTAAAATTTAAGGATTACGGTTTTTTTATGCCTAAAGATATTGCTGGGAAAGAGGTTATTGTAAACGGTAAAGCTTTTATTGAAGCCATGTCTGTTGACGAGCAAAGACACTATGCTGAAGATGGTGGAGAGTCTGCGGAGGCTATTGCAGCCATTACAGAACCAAAAAAGACATTGCGGTTTGAGGCTGACGGAGTGTTATTAAAGGAATAGTTTGGAGCGAAAAATAATTACGACTTCTGATGGTTCTACAACTATTCAAATTGTGGATTGGAATGAACAATACCATTCTATTCACGGTGCCATTCAAGAAGCTTATCATGTATTTATAAAATACGGATTATCCCTTTTTGAGCATCAAACTTTAAATATTTTAGAAATAGGGTTCGGTACTGGGTTAAACGCTATAATTACCAGTATCGAATGTAAAAACTATCATTTAGTTATTAATTATGTAGGGGTAGAGGCATATCCTGTAAAATCAGAAGAAATTGCCCAGTTAAATTATATAGAGCAACTAAAAGCGGTAGATTTCAAGGATCAGTTTATAAAGATGCATTCTGGTAGTTGGGAAACTGCACGTAAATTAGCAGATAATTTTACCCTTACCAAACAACAAAAGTTTTTTACAGAAATTACAGATATTGATGCCTATCATCTTATCTATTTTGATGCTTTTGGGGCAAGAGTTCAGCCCGAATTATGGACAGAAGCTATTTTTTTAATAATGTACAAGGCCTTAAAAGAAAATGGAGTTCTTGTTACATATGCTGCCAAAGGCAGCGTTCGTAGGGCCATGCTAGCGGTAGGTTTTTTAGTCGAAAAATTACCCGGACCGCCTGGCAAGCGAGAAATGTTAAGAGCACGAAAAGTGAGTTTAAATTCTTAATGAAAAGTTATATTATGCCCTGATAGTTATAAAGCTTTAAGAATATCATGGCGTATTGTGTTAAAGCTAAACTAAAGGCAGATTGTGGAGCTATAAATTCTTATATCTTTACCCAAAAATAAGAATGAGGATTTTAATAACTGGCGCTACGGGTTTAATTGGCAAGGCTATAGTAAAAGAATGTCATAAAAATAATATTGATATTAATTTCTTAACGACCAGTAAAAACAAAATTGAATCTACTCCTAACTACAAAGGTTTTTATTGGAATCCAGACCAAAATGAAATCGATTTAAATTGTTTTGAAAACGTTACGGCAGTTATAAATTTAGCAGGTGCTACCATATCTAAAAGATGGACTGCTAGTTATAAAAAAGTTATTCTTTCAAGCAGAGTAAATTCTCTCAAAACACTGCACAATGCCTTATCTAAAGTAGATAGATCAGCTATAAAATCATTTGTTTCTGCTTCGGCGACCGGCGTTTATCCAAATTCTCTAACCAATTTTTACGAAGAAGTCACTGCTTTTCAAGTTGAAGGCTTTTTAGGAGATGTAGTTGATGCTTGGGAAAAAGAGGCAGATACTTTCACTAGTTTCGATTTTAGTGTAGCAAAAATTAGAATAGGTCTTGTGATGTCCAACAAAGGCGGTGCATTACCCGAAATGGTGAAGCCTATTAAATTGTATGTAGGAGCTCCTTTTGGTTCAGGTAAGCAATGGCAGTCGTGGATACATATTAGCGATTTGGCTCGTTTGTTTTTATTTGCGGTAACACAAGAATTAAATGGCGTTTTTAATGCTGTGGCCTCAAACCCTGTTACCAACGAAAAATTAACACATAAAGTTGCCCTGACCCTTCACAGAAAAATCATTTTACCTAAAATACCGTCATCCTTTTTAAAATTAATACTCGGAGAAATGGCTAATTTGTTGTTAGATAGCCAAAGAGTTGGTAATAAAAAAATCTTAGAAGAAGGTTTTGTCTTTAAATACCAAAATGTAGGTAGTGCTTTGGAACCGCTTTATGGTAAAAAGTTTAATTAAAACTTTGGTGTTTGGTAGTCTATACTAAGTAAAAGGTAATAAGTATTCATTGATCTCTTAGGGTTTAATTCCCTCGTTGTTTGCATTGTTTGTTTCTTTTTTTTAGGAATTTAGAATTTGTTTTTTTAGGAATTTGATGCCTTTTATGATTGCATCAAGGTAATTCATTTAAATGTTATTTGCAGGCCAACTCTTAAACCTAATACTTGAAACTTGAATCTGTTTTCACCATCAACAAACAACTAGCACAATTCCATTTTTTTATCCCTAAAACAGGCGAAGCTTTCGTTTTACTATAAAGTTTAATGACATTTTGACATTTTTAAATAATTGGCAGTACTTTTGCCAATTATTAATTGCAGAATAAAGATTTGAATTTTACTATGAGTGATAAAAATAATATTGACGATATTCTTGACGACAACTTCAATGAAGAGGTTCAAGATACTATTTACGAAGAAGAGCAAAATCAAGAAGATAAAATTGAACAACTTTCTGATGAAGATCAATTAAGAGAAGATTTAGCCAAAGAAAAAGATAAATTTTTAAGACTCTTTGCTGATTTTGAGAATTATAAAAAAAGAACATCAAAAGAACGCATTGATTTGTATAGAACTGCTGGCCAAGAAGTAATTACGGCTCTGTTACCTGTGTATGATGATTTTGATAGAGCATTACAACAATTATCAAAATCCAATGATAAAGAAATGTTTATTGGGGTGGAGCTAATCCAGCAAAAATTTAATCAGGTTTTAAAATCTAAAGGTTTAGAGGAAGTTGAGGCCAAATCAGGTGATGTTTTTGATGCTGAAATTCATGATGCCATAACCCAGATACCTGCTCCTGATAAAAAAATGAAAGGGAAAATTATTGATGTTATCGAAAAAGGATTTAAGCTTGGCGATAAAGTTATCCGTCATCCAAAAGTGGTTGTTGGATTTTAAAAAATAAACATGAAGGAAGATTATTACGACATATTAGGCATCACCAAAGGTGCAACAGCTGCTGAGATTAAAAAAGCATATCGAAAAAAGGCAGTGGAACACCATCCAGACAAAAACCCTGGAGACAATAAGGCCGAAGAAATGTTTAAAAAAGCTGCTGAGGCCTATGAGGTTTTAAGTGACGAAAATAAAAAAGCACGATATGATCAATACGGTCATGCTGCTTTTGATGGAGCTGGAGGTTTTGGCGGAGGTGGAATGAATATGGATGATATATTCAGCCAATTCGGTGATATTTTTGGCGGGGCTTTTAACGGCGGTGGTGGCTTTAGTGGTTTTGGTGGTGGCGGAGGTCAACGTAGAGTTAAAGGAAGCAGTTTAAAAATACGAGTGACCTTAACTTTAGAGGAAGTTGCCAATGGTGTTGAAAAGAAAATAAAGGTAAAGCGTAGAGTACAAGCTGAGGGAGTTACCTATAAAATTTGTGCTACTTGCGGTGGTAGAGGACAAGTAACTAAAATTACAAATACTATTTTAGGAAGAATGCAGACAGCTGCCACCTGCGGTAGTTGTGGAGGTAGCGGTCAAATTATCGATAAAAGACCTAGTGACGCCGATGCACAAGGTTTAATTGTAAAAGAAGAAACGGTATCTGTAAAAATACCTAGTGGCGTTGAAGACGGTATGCAGTTAAAAGTTTCAGGCAAAGGTAACGATGCTCCTGGGAACGGAGTGCCTGGAGATTTAATTGTAGCGATTGAAACTAAAGAGCACGAAACCCTAAAGAGAGAAGGCGATAATTTGCATTACGATTTGTATGTGAGTATTTCAGAAGCCGTTTTAGGTACATCAAAAGAAATTGATGCCGTAACGGGTAAAGTGCGTATAAAGCTAGAACCCGGAATTCAGTCTGGTAAAATATTACGATTACGCGGAAAAGGAATCACAAGTCTTAATGGTTACGGTGCAGGGGATCTATTAGTGCATGTAAATGTATGGACACCAAAAATTTTAAATAAAGAACAGAAAGATTTTTTTGAAAAAATGCAGAATAACGAGAATTTTTTGCCAAATCCTGAGAAATCAGACAAATCTTTCTTTGAAAAAGTTAAAGATATGTTTTCTTAACTAATTTTTTATTTTGTTTTTAAAATAAAAACGTATATTTGAGGCAGCATTGGGAAACTGATGTTAATTTTCTTTTTCATAGCAATTTTTTTTCCCATCCTTGAATTCTTTTAAGGGTGGGTTTTGTTTTTAATGGAACCCCGTTTTGAAAAGCTTCAAGAGCGCATTCAAAATGGATGGTTGAACTAGGATTGAAGGCCAGCCTAAACTTTTTAATCTTTTGAAAAAGTTTAAACGAATTCAATTATATATCTTTGAAAAAATTCAGTTTATGAACCATATTCTGGTAGCTAAAGATGTAAGTAAAAGCTACGGAGACAACATCGCTTTAAATAAGGTATCTTTAGAAATTCCTGAGAATAGTATTTATGGTCTTCTCGGGCCAAATGGGGCTGGAAAAACTACTTTAATTAGGATTATAAATCAAATAACGCATCCAGATTCAGGAAAATTATTTTTTAATGGAGAACCATTAACTGAAAAACATATTTCTTTAATAGGATATTTGCCAGAAGAAAGGGGCCTTTATAAAAGCATGAAGGTTGGTGAACAGGTTCTTTATTTAGCGCAATTAAAAGGTCTGTCTAAAACCGATGCAAAATTAAAATTAAAATATTGGTTTGATAAGTTTGAGATTGGCGATTGGTGGAATAAAAAAGTACAAGAACTATCCAAAGGCATGGCGCAAAAAATCCAGTTTATTGTCACGGTATTGCACGAGCCAAAACTTTTAATTTTTGATGAGCCTTTTAGTGGCTTTGATCCTATAAACGCCAATATTATTAAAGACGAAATTTTAGAATTGAAACGCAATGGCACCTCAATTATATTTTCAACACATCGCATGGAATCGGTAGAAGAACTTTGTGAGTATATTGCCTTAATTCATAAATCTGAAAAAATATTAGACGGCAAGCTTTCGGATATTAAAAAAGCGTACAAGAAAAATATTTTTGAAGTGGGGATGCATTCAGCAAGAGGCTTAGAGCTGATTACTAGCTTAAAAGCAAAATTTAATATTACAGATGAAAAGTTTGATATTGCTGAAAGTCAATTAAATTTCACCTTACAGTTAAGCCATCAAAATACACAAGAAGTCTTAACTCAAATGGCTTCGATGGCACCAATAAATCATTTTTTAGAACAAGTACCTTCTGCAAACGATATTTTTATTAGAACTATAGCAAGCAAAAATTCCAATGACTAAGTTATTATTGATTATTAAAAGAGAATATTTGGCAAAAGTCCGAAATAAGTCTTTTGTTGTGATGACTTTTTTGAGTCCGATTCTATTGGTAGCGATGGTGATTTTAATCGCTTTTTTAACTAAATTAAATGATAGGGAAAAAACAATTATTGCAGTTTTAAATGAAAGTGATTATTTTGGAAATGAGTTTGTTACTACAGAATCTACGTCATACATTAATTTTAAAAATATGGGCATTCAATCTGCTATAGATTCCACGCTCAGCTTGGGTTATTATGGATTGTTATCTATTCCGAATGATGACAGTTTAGAGAAAATAGCCTCAAATACTTTTTTTTACTCCAAAGAAGCGCCGAGCACGCTGGTCATCAATAAACTCGAGAAAATTTTTGAAGTTCGATTAGAACAGAGAAGACTCCAAGAATTAGGCGTTTCTAAAAAAGATTTTGAAGAAATAGGTTCTAGTTTTTCCTTACGCACTTCCACTTTTTCTGGCGAACTTAATGTAAAAGGTTTTAATGAAATACGCGCTTTTATAGGTGGTGCTTTTGGCTATTTAATTATGATGTTTATTATTATATACGGTGGTTTCGTTATGCGTAGTGTTATCGAAGAAAAAACTAGTAGAATTATCGAGGTAATTATTTCATCGGTAAAACCCTTTCAATTGATGATGGGCAAAATCATAGGCACTTCCTTGGCAGGTATCACACAATTTGTAATATGGATACTTTCGGCATCACTACTTTTAACGATTGTTATTATGGTTTTTGATATTGAACCTGCAAGCTTAAATTCTGCAAGTCAAATGGCAAATAACGGATTATCAGAGGTGGCAAATATATCTACAATGAATGAAAAAATGATGGCTTTAGGGACCGAAATCTATAAAATTCCATGGGTAATGTTAATCACTTTTTTCTTAGTATATTTTTTACTTGGGTATTTAATATATAGTTCTATCTACGCCGCTATTGGTGCTGCTGTTGATAATGAAACGGATACACAACAATTTGTATTTCCTGTTATTTTACCTTTAATGCTAGCGATTTATGTAGGTTTTTTTTCGGTTTTTAACAATCCGCATGGCCCTATCGCTGTGGCTTTTTCTTTGTTTCCGCTGACGTCGCCCATCGTCATGTTAATGAGGCTTTCAAGCGGGCTTGGTGAAGGTGGAGTACCTATTTGGCAATTGGTAGTTTCTATATTATTATTAATTGTTACTTTTATGGGCATAGTCTGGTTTGCAGCTAAAATATATAGAGTGGGCATTCTTATGTACGGAAAAAAGCCTACTTATAAAGAACTATACAAGTGGTTAAAGTATTAAATCAATGATACAAGAAAAGGTAGAAAAAGTAAAAGAAATCATTCAGGAAGATATCTGGGGTTCTTTAAAAAACTTTCTGGAATTGGGCATACAGTTTGGGAAAGGAGAAAAAGAAATCAATATCACTATTGGCTTACTTTTAATATTATTTCTTGCCTTTATTGGCACTAGTTTTATCTTAAAATTGTTGCGTCATCTTTTTACGCGCAAAATGGAAATTGATGACAAAAATAAATTCATCAGTGTTTTCAAATTTATAAGGTATTTAATTTATTTGGTAGTAATTATATTTACCATGAGTGCTGCGGGTATTAATATTACCATATTGCTTACTGCGTCGGCGGCACTTTTTGTAGGATTGGGTTTGGCGCTCCAAGAACTATTTCAAGACATCATTGGAGGAATTTTTATTATTGTAGATAAATCTTTAAGTGTTGGTGATATTATAGAAGTTGAAGGCAAAGTAGGAAAGGTTTTTGAAATTAAACTTCGAACAACTAGATGTATTACCAGAGATGATAAAGTAGTCATAATACCTAATCATAAATTTATAAGTGAAACGGTTTATAATTATACGCAAAACCATAAAACTACCAGAGAAACAGTAAAAATTGGCGTGGCTTATGGTAGTGATGTTACATTAGTGACTAAACTTTTACAAGAGGCGGTACAAAGCCAAAAAGGGGTATTAAAAAGTCCTAAACCATTTGTACTTTTCGATGATTTTGGAGATTCCGCGCTTTTATTTTCTATTAATTTTTATGTTACTGATAGCTTTTCAGACCCTAGGGTCAAAAGTGCTATTCGTTACAAAATTGATGCAAGTTTTAGAGAGAAAAATATTAGTATTCCGTTCCCGCAACGCGATGTGCATCTCTATCAACAACAACCTTTTGAACATATTAATAAAAATAAAATAGAAGATAATGGTAAAAAACTATAGGATTTGGAGTGTTTTTTTTTGCCTATTTTCTATATTCATTAGTGCGCAGACTCCCGATGTAGTGCGGATAGAATATATAGGTATGCCAATGAATAAGTCTGATGTTCAAATTTCTCGGGTGAGGTTAGTGACCAATATTCCGATTAAGGTTAGGGAGAAAGACAAAATTATTATTGGAGCCGAATACAATGGCATCAATTATAATATACAACGAGAAGTTTCTTTTGATTCAGATGTTTTTAAAAACTTTCATGTAATTGATTTTAATATGGCTTATATGCACCAGTATAATGAAGACTGGCGCATAATTGGCGTGATTACGCCAAGAATATCATCCACACTAAATGATGGAATACAAAATGGTGATATATTTTTGAACATTACTGTGGGCGCTTATAAAGACCAACAAAATATCGATAAACCTACAAGGTTGGTGCTAGGCATTGCTTATAATGCCAGCGTAGCACTCCGCATTCCTTTGCCTGTAATTTATTATGAAAAGAGATTTAATCCTCGTTGGACTTATGTGATAGGGGCGCCAAAAAGCGGGATGAAATACCATTATAATGAAAAGAGTTTGATTCAGGCAGAATTTATTTTGGATGGCTATTACAATAATCTCCAGAACAATATAATGCTTCCTAGCGGTGCTTCGGCGACAGCTATTTCTTCTTCGGCAGCTTTGGTTACCTTGGGATACCAGTATGCTTTGGGTAAGAATATGTTTTTATATGGGTATTTAGGACATGCGTTATTTCGAGAAGAAGTTTTGCGAGACGATAATAGAAAAATCACAAATACGTTAAATGAAGATCTAGGTTTCTTTATAAGAACTGGGTTTAGAATAGGACTTTAAAAATTAAGTTTATGCCAAAAATATTAATAATAGAAGACGAAGCAGCCATTAGAAGGGTCTTAGTTAAAATATTATCAGAAGAAAGTATTACTTACACCGTGGATGAAGCAGAAGACGGACTTAAAGGAATAGAAATTCTTAAAAAGGAAGATTACGATTTAGTGCTATGCGACATTAAAATGCCAAAAATGGATGGTGTTGAGGTGCTTGATGCCTGTAAAAAAATAAAACCTGAAATCCCGTTTATTATGATTTCTGGTCATGGAGATTTAGATACAGCAGTAAATACGATGCGTTTAGGAGCTTTTGATTATATATCGAAACCACCAGACTTAAATCGTTTATTGACTGCAGTTAGGAATGCTTTAGATAAAAAAGAATTGGTTGTTGAAAATACAATTTTAAAGAAAAAGGTAAGTAAAAATTATGAAATGGTGGGCGAAAGCGATGCTATCAATGTAATCAACGACATGATAGAAAAAGTTGCACCAACAGATGCACGGGTTCTAATCACAGGCTCTAACGGTACAGGAAAAGAATTAGTAGCCCATTGGATACATGAAAAAAGCTTTCGAAATATGGCGCCTTTTATTGAAGTAAATTGCGCTGCAATTCCATCAGAATTAATAGAAAGCGAATTATTCGGACACGTAAAAGGGGCATTTACTTCTGCCATCAAAGATCGAGCAGGAAAATTTGAAGCAGCTGATAATGGTACTATATTCTTAGATGAAATTGGCGATATGAGTTTGTCCGCTCAGGCCAAAGTATTAAGAGCCTTGCAAGAAAGTAAAATATCAAGAGTAGGTTCTGATAAAGATATCAAAGTTAATGTACGCATTGTAGCCGCTACAAATAAAGACTTAAAATTAGAAATAGAAGAAGGAAGGTTTAGAGAAGATTTGTACCACAGACTGGCCGTGATTTTGATTAAAGTACCATCGCTCAACGATCGAAGAGAAGATATTCCCTTGTTGATTGATTATTTTTCAAAAAAAATAGCCTTGGAACAAGGTACAGCAACAAAATCATTCTCAGTTAAGGCCATTAGTCTGTTAAAAGTGTATGATTGGACAGGTAACATAAGAGAACTTCGGAATGTTGTGGAAAGGCTCATCATTTTAGGCAAACCAGAAATCGATGCTGATGATGTAATTCTTTTTGCGAATAAATAAAGACGAATATCATTTCAATGAAAAAATAGGATTATAACAATCCAACTTTTTGGGCGCTGCTGTTGTAATGACTTTTGTTTATAAATTAAAGAATTTATATCTTCAGAAAGCTTTTCATTCAGCAGTTCATTTTTCCCCGTTTTTTTGAATCTTTATAAAATACTGTTTGGCCTTCTCGCAATCCTTAGTTTCTACTATTGTTTTAAGGGAAACTTCAAAATTTTTCAAGGATTGGTCAATAATTAGTCTTAATTTGGCATAGTCTATCCCTCTTGAAGCTTTTTTCTTTTCCTATCTTAATATTTAAAGACAATTCATCAGGCATGTATTTGCTGTGATGTGTATGGTGTTGTTGTAATAATCCTAAACTAGTATTTGTGCTTTTCAAGGCCTTATTCAAAAATCTTTTGGCGCCATAAATCGTAGAAATTTCAGTAAAATTAACAAGATGTTTTAGAGCTTTCAGTAAGTTTTTTGCGGCATGACTACAATCACTGTCTTTAAGTTTGATTTTTGATCTTTCTATGGCATTAATCGTTTTGTAAACTTCAAACTTAGTTTTATTGCAATCAGTCCGAGAAAAGGTTTTTTGAGTTTGTGAAGTAATACGCTATATTAGAACCAAGATACTCACAAGCATTATCCTCACTGCTAAAGGAGGATAATAGAATAAGTAAAAAAATACCAAGTCAAAAAGGTTTACTTTTCATAGGTTTAGTTTTTATTTTAGTAACCTTTGGTCTCTATTCAAGATATAAGTAAACAATCAAGTAGGGCTACCTACCTTCTTTCGATCAACTACTTTTTTGTAAGTTTAAGTTGCTATTTTTATTTTTTTTTAGTTTATTAAAACAAATCAAATCGAGTTCATTCAAATATAAATGAAGAATAAGTTATGAAAATTATAGAAACAATACAGAGTGATGATTATAAAATTGACACATCTTTTAAATTAAAAAGTAAATTAACTTTAGAAAATTTTTGGATCCCGATAGCGATGCACTTAACTAAAAGAATTAGAGAAAGTTTATCGAGATTTGGTTGAATTTCAAGAGGTGTTGTATGCATAGGCAAATACAGTGTTTTAATATGTTCGCAGGGTATGGATACTTTGTAAAAAAACAGTTTAATTCGGAAATTTTTTGGGAAAAACGTTTTGGATAAACTATAATTTTGAAAACATTTGGTAGGTAATGGTACTATAATTTTCAAATTCTTTTTAAATGTTTCCAAATAAGAGCAGCGTCAATTCTTATTGGGCAGATTAGGGCTAAAAAGGAAAAACTGGAAATTTTCTCTAAGTGATTTAAAAGAGGAAAAATTGTAGGATAATTATCAAGCTTGTTATGAAGATGCCATAAATAAAACTTCAAAACCAAATGCGCTCTGGTTTATAATTCCTGCCGATTACAAAAAAGCAGCACTTTTAATTGTCGCTAAAATTTTATGGTAGGAGTTAACAAAATACAAAGATATTAAAGAACCAGAGCTTGATGATAAAATAAAGGCTATTTTAGAGGACTATAAAATCAGTTACAAAGCGAAAAATAATGAAGAATTTATTATGCCTACTATTTTTAATTAGTACCTCAATTTTTTCACAAAAAAGTGATGAAGCTCAGTTAAAAGTAATTTATGATGCGGCACTCACTAAAGGCAAAGCCCACGGTTGGCTTAATTACTTATCCATACAAATTGGCGGCAGGTTATCTGGATCCGTTCAAGCACAACAAGCAGTTGATTATACCAAAAAGCAACTAGTTGAATTAGGTTTAGACAAAGTCTGGTTGCAACCCGTTATGGTACCAAAATGGACAAGAGGCATGCCAGAGTTCGCCTATTTGGAAACCAAACCAGGAGTTACTATTGATATGCCTATTTGTGCGCTTGGAGGTTCTGTTAGTACACCTGTTTTTGGTTTAAAAGCGAATATTGTAGAAGTTAAAAGTTTAGATGATTTGGCCATTTTAGGGCGACAACGCTTAGAAGGTAAGATTGTTTTTTTTAACAGGCCTATGGATCCTACCATTATCAATACTTTTGATGCTTATTCGGGATGTGTAGATCAACGCTATTCAGGTGCAGTGCAAGCCGCTAAATATGGTGCAGTAGGCATTATTGTTAGGTCTATGACGCTTCGTCTTCACGATTTGCCACATACGGGTGCCATGAGTTATGGCGATATTCCTGTCGCAGATCGTATTCCGGCTGCAGCTATCAGTACAAAAGCGGCAGATTTATTAAGTGTATCTATAAGTCTGGATCCCGATGTTAATTTTTATTTCAAGCAAAACTGTCAACAATTGGAGGACGTACCATCTTTCAATGTCATCGGAGAAATAAAAGGAAGTACCTATCCCGATGAAATTATCGTTGTTGGTGGACATTTAGATTCTTGGGATTTAGGTGATGGATCGCACGATGATGGTGCTGGTTGTGTTCAGAGTATGGATGTGCTAAATTTATTCAAAGAAATAGGATATAAGCCCAAGCGAACCATACGGGTAGTTTTATTCATGAACGAAGAAAATGGACTTAGGGGTGGCAATAAATATGCTGAAATCGCTAAAAATAAAAAGGAAAATCACATTTTCGCTTTAGAAAGTGATGCAGGTGGTTTTACACCACGTGGTTTTTCGTTTGATTCTTCGGATGCTAATTTTGAGAGAATAGCAAAATGGAAATCTTTATTCGAACCTTATTTAATTCATGTTTTTGTTAAAGGCGGAAGTGGTGCCGACATTAGCCCATTAAAAAATGATAAAATTGTTTTAGCAGGACTCCAACCAGATTCGCAACGCTATTTTGATCATCACCATGCTGCTAATGATACCTTTGAATATGTAAATAAAAGAGAACTAGAACTAGGAGCTGCGACCATGACAAGTCTTATTTATTTAATAGATAAATACGGAATTTTGCCCGAATAAATTATTTATTTGCCATCCGCCAAAGCCTTACTTTTAAACAGACTCTTAGAGTGTTTAATAACTTTTATTAATTTTTAATTTTTAAAAACTCAATATATGAAAAACAAATTCATGATTACAATGCTCAGTATTTGTCTTTTTTATTCTTGTAAAAACGAGAAATCAGAAAAAGCACAAGAACCAGCACGTGGTATTATTTTAGCAAATATGGATACCACTGTAAGTCCTAAAACTAATTTCTACGAATACGTAAATGGCAACTGGTTAAAGAATACTAAAATACCGGATGATCGATCTTCTTGGGGCGGTTTTAGTGTTTTAAGAAAATCTACCGATGACGATATGCTTAAAATTATTGCAAAAGCAAAAGAAAGTAATAAGTACGCTGCTTCAACCGATCAAGCAAAAGCGCTTTTCATCTTTAATTCTAAATTAGATACAATTGCAAGAAATGAACTAGGTATTCAACCTTTGCAGCCGATACTTGATGCGATAAAGAATGTAAAGAGTATTTCGGAATTGCAAACTTTGTTAGCCACAAATCCTGCGGCAAGTTCTCCGTTTCTAGGTATAACAACCTTTGCGAATCTAGGAAATAGTAAAATGAATGCTGTTTATCTAGGTGAAAATGGTTTGGGGTTACCTGACCGTGATTATTATTTAGATCAAGATTCAAAATCTAAAGAAATCCGTGAAAAATATGTTGAACATATTGCTAAAATGCTTCAATTTATTGGAGAAGATGCTGAAAAAGCAAAAACAGCGGCTGTTAAAATTTTAGCAATGGAAACAACCTTAGCTGCACCAAGATTAGACAAAGTGGCGAGTCGAGATGCACGTAATTTTAATAATCCTAAGACAATAAAAGGGGCTCAAAGCCTAATTTCTTCCATGAATCTTAAAAAATGGATGAATGATATGGGGATAAAAAAACAGGTAGATACTCTAATTGTAACTCAGCCTAAATATGTAGAGGCGCTAGATGCTTTTTTAAAGAAAACACCTTTAGAAGATATAAAAACGCTTGTGCTTTGGGATACTTTCAATAGCGCTTCTGGAAAATTATCAACCCAAATTGAAATGGCTAATTGGGAGTTTTACAGCAAATATTTAAGTGGTGATCAAAAGCAAAGACCGGCAGATGAAAGAGCTTTAGCTATGGTAAATAATACATTAGGGGAAGCCCTAGGAAAATTGTACGTTGATGAAATGTTTCCTCCAGAAGCAAAAGCAAAAGCAGAAACCATGATCAAAAATATCATCTCGGCTTTTCAAGCTCGTATTAAAAAATTAGATTGGATGAGTGATTCAACTAAAATAAAAGCGGTAGAAAAGTTAGATAAATTTACCGTCAAGATTGGGTATCCAGATAAATGGGAAGACTACTCAAGCATGCAAGTTACTAAAGACAATGGTTATTTTGATAATATGACGGCCGTTCAGAAATGGGGTCAGGCCAAAGTTATTTCAAAAATAGGCGAACCTGTAGATCGTACGGAGTGGGGTATGTCTCCACAAACCGTAAATGCTTATTTTAATCCTTTAAACAATGAGATTGTTTTTCCTGCCGCAATTTTACAACCACCGTTCTATGACTATTTAGCCGATGATGCTGTAAATTATGGCGGAATTGGAGCCGTAATTGGTCACGAAATTTCTCATGCTTTTGATGACAGCGGCTCTCGTTTTGATGCCAATGGAAATCTTTCTAATTGGTGGACCGATGAAGATTTATCAAAGTTTACTGCTCGTAGCGGTGCTTTAGCAACTCAATATAATAAAATAGAAGTTTTAGATAGTGTTTTCATCAATGGTAAATTTACTTTGGGCGAAAATATTGGAGATCTTGGCGGCGTTCTTGGCGCTTATGATGGTTTACAACAATTCTTTAAAGAAAATGGTAAACCGGGTCCTATTGATGGTTTTACTGCAGAGCAACGGTTCTTTATGTCTTGGGCAACCGTTTGGCGTACTTTATCTAGGGAAGATGCGCTAAGAACGCAAATTAAAACAGATCCGCATTCGCCTGGCAGACATAGAGCAACGCAACCTTTGCAGAATATAGATGCTTTTTATGAGGCTTTTGATATTCAGCCAGGGGATAAAATGTATTTAGCGCCAGAAGAGCGTGTTAGAATATGGTAATTAAATCTAAATAATCCCGAATGGTCGAGAGGCTTTACAGTCTTAAAGCGCCGCCTAGTGGATTATCAATTTTAAGAATTTTTTTATTTAAAATATTTATGAAAAGAGCCTATTTTGGCTCTTTTTTTTGTTTATATAAAACAAGGGAATAGGTAAACTATTTTCTAAGCCAAAACAAAACTGTACCTTTGCACTTCATTAAAATAATAAAGCATGAAAGACGGGATATACGCAAAATTTAATACTTCAAGAGGAGAAATTCTAGTTAAACTAACCCACGATAAAACCCCAGGTACCGTAGGTAATTTTGTTGCCTTGGCAGAGGGAAATTTAGAGAATAAAGCAAAAGCACAGGGAAAACCATATTATGATGGTTTAAAATTTCATAGGGTAATTCCTGATTTTATGATACAGGGTGGTTGTCCACAGGGTACAGGAACAGGGGATGCTGGATATAAATTTGATGATGAGTTTCATGTGGACTTAAAACATGACGGACCTGGTGTTTTATCGATGGCAAATTCAGGGCCAGGTACAAATGGGAGCCAATTTTTTATAACACATATTGCTACCCCTTGGTTAGATAACAAGCATACCGTTTTTGGTCATGTTGTTGAAGGCCAAGCTATTGTTGATGCCATTAAACAAGGTGATAAAATAGATTCTTTAGAAATTGTAAGAGTAGGGGCTGAGGCTGAAAAATGGAATGCTGTAGAAGCATTCAGAACATTTGAAGGTTCAAGAGCTAAAAAAATTACGGAGGAAAAAGCAAAGCATACAGCGGAATTAGACAAAGTAGCCGCTGGTTTTGAAGAAACGCCTAGTGGTTTACGCTATAAAATAATTCAAAAAGGGACTGGTAAAAAAGCCGAATCAGGAATGAAAGTTACTGTGCATTATGAAGGGTCTTTATTAAACGGAACTGTTTTTGACTCCTCTTACAAAAGAAAAGATCCGATTGAATTTCAGGTAGGTGTTGGTCAAGTTATTGCTGGATGGGATGAAGGCATTTGTTTGTTACAAGTAGGGGACAAAGCACGTTTTGTAATCCCTTCTGATTTGGGTTACGGCAGTGCAGGTGCTGGAGGAGTTATTCCACCAGATGCCATCTTAATTTTTGATGTGGAACTAATGAAATTAGGTTAATCATCAACTAAATACTTAAAAATATAAAAGGGTTACAATTTTTTGTAACCCTTTTATATTTTAGATCTTTTATTAACACTAACAACTAAAAGCAGGGTATTTAATAACACCAATAACATGAGAATACTAAAAAATGTTATCATAATTTATTCAATTAGTTAGGGATTATACTTAAAGAACATTTGTCGAGCACAAAACTCTACTTTAAGAGCAATCTTCTTCCGGATTTTATGGAGTTAACACTCAGAAGTAATAAGACCAAATTGACGATGATTAACAAGAGTAAAATACCAAAGAAAGTTTGCATATATTCAGTTTAAGGCTAAGTAAGTAATTATGTGGGGAACATATTATGCCTTGTAGATGCATTAAACGTAAAATAGTTGCGTCGCAGCACTGTAAAAAACATGCTTTTTTTAAATAAATTTTGTGAGATTACTGTTTGTAAGGCTTCAGCGGGTTTTTTTTTCTAAAATCTTTTTATTTTTAAGGAGTAATGTAAGTAAGAAGAAGTTTTTAGTATTTAATTGTCGCTTTTTTTTGATAGTTTAATTCAGTAAAAAATTTGAATAAATAAAAAAGCCCAACTAAATAGTTGGGCTTCTAAACAAAAAAAAGTTGTTACGTATGTATTATAGTACTTTTACATTTACTGCGTTCAATCCTTTTTTACCTTGTTGTAGTTCAAATTCTACAACATCACCTTCGCGAATTTCATCGATTAAACCAGAAATGTGTACAAAGTGATCTTCGCTTGAGCCATCTTCAGTGATAAATCCAAAACCTTTTGAATCATTGAAGAATTTTACTGTTCCTTTATTCATTATAAAATATTAAAAAAATTAATTAAGGAACAAATATAATATATTTAATTTTAACATTTTGATTTTTTGCAAGTTATATTTTAAAAATGTAAGCTTAACAAATAAAATCGACCATAAACACTTTTAAAAATGATAAAGGGTGTTGCTCTTAATGGAATGCATAATCTGTTTTTAAGCTTTTGACGGGTCTGGGGTCATACGTAAATAAGGCTTAATTTCCTCTACACCTTTTGGGAATAATTTTTTAGCATCTTCCGTTGCGATAGCTGGGCTAACTACTACTTCTTCGCCATTTTTCCAGTTGGCTGGAGTGGCTACTTTGTAATTTGCTGTTAGTTGTAAAGAGTCAATAACTCTTAACAATTCATAAAAATTACGACCTGTTGACGCTGGGTAGGTGAGCATTAGTTTTACTGTTTTATCAGGAGCTACGATGAACACCGAGCGCACAGTTAAAGTACTATCTGCATTAGGGTGAATCATATCATATAAATCCGATACTTTTCGGTCTTCATCGGCTATAATCGGGAAGTTTACGTTAGTATTTTGAACCTCGTTAATATCTTTAATCCATTCTGCATGGGATGCTGTACCATCAACACTCAAAGCAATCATTTTTACATTTCTTTGATCGAACTCACCTTTAAATTTTGCTGCGGTACCTAATTCTGTAGTACAAACGGGCGTAAAATCTGCTGGATGTGAAAATAAAATTCCCCATCCATCGCCTAAGTAGTCATAAAAATTTATCATCCCCATAGAACTATCTATTGTAAAGTCCGGGGCTATATCACCTAATCTAATTGTTGCCATTATATTTCGTATTTAGCGTTAAAATTAATGTCCTACGAAATTAGTAGATTATATTAAAACAAGTGCAATTTTGAGGTTAAATATCTATTAAATTTTGCTACTCTTAAATTAGAAATAACGATTTACATGAATCGCATAAGGACAATGATTGCAAATAAATAGGATTACAGTGTCTTTTTTGCCTTTTAAATCATTTAAATATAACCGTTTATCGCTTAGGGTATCCATTAAATAAAAATCAGGTGCTTTTGTACCTAAGGGCAGCATATTACTTGGTGTTAAAGCCATTTTTGTGTTTTATTCCTCTAAAGTTATTAGAAATTTCATGAATCTTAGCTAATTTTCCTAATGAATTTCTAAATTGCTCCCCTAAATTAAAATTACAATATGGAAATGATAGGCTGGTCAGATTTTGAAAAGGTTGATATGCGCGTAGGAACTATAATCGCAGCACACGATTTCCCAGAAGCTAAGCATCCAGCATATAAAGTAGAGATTGATTTTGGTGCTGAAATCGGAACTAAAAAAACTTCAGCGCAAATAACGGCTTTATATACCCTTGATGATTTAATCGGAAAGCAAGTAATTGCCGTTATAAATTTTCCTAAGAAACAAATAGCTAATTTTATGAGTGAATGTCTTATCTTAGGGGCAGTTGACGGTAAAAATGTTACTTTGTTTCAACCCAATTTACCCGTCGAAAACGGACTTAAAATATCCTAACAATTTGTCAGACACTATTATAGATAGCATCCATATCAACTTTAATAAAGAATCGCTTTGGGCTTTAAATGCTGCTTTAGCCTTAGTCATGTTTGGAATCGCCTTAGAGATTTCTATCTCAGATTTTAAAGAACTCTTAAAAAAACCAAAGCCTATTTTTGTGGGAGTATTGAGTCAGTTTATTTTATTACCAGCACTTACTTTTTTATTGGTTTTAGTTATAAAGCCTTTGCCTAGTGTTGCTTTGGGAATGATTATGGTTGCTGCTTGTCCAGGAGGTAATATTTCAAATTTTATCACGCATATCGCTAAAGGCAATAGTGCGTTGTCTATTTGTTTAACCGCAGTTGCCACATTACTAGCGATATTTATGACTCCTTTAAATTTAGAATTTTGGAGTTCTTTGTATCCGCCCACCGCTATAATTTTAACGGAAGTTGCGATTGAACCATTGGCTATGATTGAACTGGTGTTTGTATTGCTGGGAATCCCGCTTATCGGAGGGATGTTGTTAAATTATTATTTTCCTTATTGCGCTGAAAAAGTGGCGAAAGTTTTAAAGATTGCCTCACTAATGTTTTTTGTGGTCTTAATATTTATCGCTTTATATGCCAATAGAATTATTTTTTTCGACTACATTTTGTATGTTTTTTGGATTGTTGTGTTACATAATTTAGTGGCATTTTTAACAGGTTTCTCCATCGCAAAAGTTTTTGGTTTGTCAACGGAAAATATAAAAACCATCACTATTGAAACTGGAATACAGAATTCGGGCTTAGGACTTTTATTGATTTTTACGTTTTTTGATGGGCTAGGCGGTATGGCATTGCTTACTGCTTTTTGGGGTATTTGGCATTTGGTTTCGGGTTTACTATTAGCTAATTTTTGGAGCTCTAAAACCTCAATTGATAAAAAGGAACTAGCTTGAAAGACTTAATTTATAAAATTGTTAGAGGAAGCCTTAAAGGTTTATTACATCTTTATTTTGGGAAAATTATAGTAAAAGGACAAGAAAATGTACCAAAAAATAAAGCTGTTTTATACTTATCTAACCATCAAAATGCTTTTTTAGATACTATTTTAATAGGCACAGATTGTGGTCGAAATCCTTTTTTTTTAACCCGAGCAAGTGTTTTTAAAAACAGAATTCTAAAATCGATTTTCATTTATTTTAAAATGATTCCGATTTATAGAATTAGAGACGGCATAAGTTTGCTAAAAAATAACGAGGAAACTTTTAGGGCATGCAGCCAATTGCTAATTGCCAAGGAAGCCCTAGTTATTTTTCCTGAGGGGAACCATCATTTAAAGCGCAGAGTTAGACCTTTAAGTAAAGGGTTTACACGTATTTTATTTGCGGCTTTAGAACAGCAGTCATGTTTAGATATTTATTTAGTTCCTGTAGGTGTAAATTATAGAAGTGCTACAAAATTCCCTGATCGCGCTGCCATTTACTATGGAAAACCTATTCGTATACAAGAATTCTATAGGCCAGAAAACCTTCAAGAAACTAAAAATATAGTTATAAAAAAAGTTTCTGATGCTTTAAAAACACTTACGACTCATATTGAAAATGATGAAGAATATGACGTTATTATTAGCAAATTGGTAACTTTTCACACCGATTTTTTACACCCAGAAAAGGCAAATACTAGTTTAATGAATCTCGCAAAAATCACTAAAATTCCAGAAATAACAATCACTAAAAATTTGTTTAATACCTTAAGCGAAATACTTTTTTTTACTTTAAACCTGCCTGTTGTGCTATTATGGCGTCAACAATTTAAACCAAAAATAAAAGAGCAAGAATTTATAAGTACCTTTCGCTTTGCATTTTCAGCTGCTATTTTTCCTATTTATTATCTCGTATTATTTGTTCTGTTCAGTTTTTTATGGAATATGACCTTGGCTTTACTGCTAATTGCTATTATTTTTTCATTCAATCTGGTATATACCAAGTTAAGCTAAATAAAAGTTCACATTAAATAATGAGTTCATTTTTAAAAGTAGATTTAGCGAAAAAAGTTGAAATATATAGTTTCGATAATTTTTATAGAACTTAAATTAAGTCGTTTTGGGGATTATTTTATTCTAAGATTATAACTTTTAATCCTTAACCCTTTTCCTATTTTTCATTTTTTTACCTGACTTTTCTAAGCGATCTCAAACTTCATACTTCTGTAGCAACTCTAGTGTGGTATATTCTAATGCTTTTTCATGTGTGGCTTCGAGAATTACGAAAGGGGCTTTACCCACGCGTTCGGCTTCTAACCAACGTGAAATACATAAACACCATTTTGAACCCGGTTTTAAACCCGGAAAGCTCCATTGGGGTATGGGCGTCGAGAGGTCGTTTCCCCGCGATTTCGTAAAATCTAAAAATTCTTGAGTTATCACAGCGCAAAGAACATGAGTGCCAGAGTCTTCCTTCATAGTGCGGCAAAATCCGTCTCTAAAGTATCCTGTTGCTGGATCAGTACAGCACGGCTGTAAAGCCGTGCCGAGTACATTTAATAAATTGCTTTTTTCCATGGCATCAAATTACTGAATTAGATTATTTTAGTTTGACAACAATTAATCTTATGGAATTTTACATCATTTTTCCAAAGAAAATAGCGTTCATTAACAATTTATTAGTCCCATACCAAAAGGCCCTGAAATTGGTATTATCTGTAAAAATAACAACTGTACCTTTTCCTAAACTTTGTACTTGAAAGGGAACGCTATTTTTTAATAATTTAAGTTTCTCCTCAGCAATATAGCCACTAAGCAGGGGGTCGTTCGTGTATTGAATAGGATTGTTAAAACTATTTTTATTAGGTTCAATAAAAATGTTACTATCTCTAAATAAGGGCAAATGATTGTTTTTATACCCAAAATTTATTGGGTGAGATCTGTCTATTTTTGAGTCAAAAATAGCACCACCAGTTACCTGTGCACCAAAAAATTTTTCCTTTTGCTCAAAACTTATATTATTAGCCACCAGCGTATCTTTTTTAAATTTTAGATCTATAAATTCGTTTTTGTTTAGCCATTCTGAAGCGCCTAAATATCCAATTACAGTACCGCCATTTTTAACCCAAGTTTTCAATTTTTCTGCTCCAGCTTTATCTAAACCACCATTGGTATTGGGTATTATAATCGCTGTGTAACGATCTAATGTAGTTTTACTAAAATAATCGGCATCTAGTTTTGTGAGTTTTATGTCATAACGTTGATCAAATAGATGCCAAATTTCACCAGCATCATAGGAGTTCATTCCGTTGCCGACTAATAAGGCAACTTCTTGTTTTTTAAGGGTTTCAAAACCACCACTCCCTAAATCTATTCCAACGGTGTGTCCTGTGCCAACAGAAATAATATCAATAGTACTCTTTTGAGCAATGGTTGACAAAAAGGTATGTAATGCAGTCGCATCTATATCTTGATTTTGAACGGGTATCATGATGGTGCCATAATCATAAGATTTGCCATCAAGCGTAAAAGGCGTTTTACCCACTTTAACACGAATACCTTTATTTAAAATTGCATTTAATGCTTTTGGCGTGTAATATTCATGCCACTCGAACAAATAAGCGTAGTTGGTTTTTTCTCCGATACTTCCTTTTAATGGGGCTAAGCTAGAAATTTCGCTACCAATATTGCCAAAGGAGTTAACTTCTTCATAGTCAACATTAAAGGCCAACGGAAAAGTCCAAGCAGAAATATCATAAAAAAGGCTATCTATAAATGTGGTTCTTTTTTCGAACATTGCCTTTATCAGTCGGATATTTCTCTGATTCAAAGGAACAACATAACTATTTTCTTTCTTAAAATTTTTGCCATTGACAGTGGCATCATTAGACAAACTATTGAATTTAATTTTTTGCCGTTCTAAGATTTCCGCCAAATGCCAAGCTTTAGCAGCATCTTTATTATCACCAAAAATAATAGATTTACTTTTATTTTTTTCAGCTTCAAGGACCGCATCTTTATAAAATTGTTGTTGGTATTTTAAAATTTTAACGCGCATTGCCTGGCCAGCCTCAATGGTCGAAAGTGCCGTTGCAAATTGGTTGCGAATAGTAAACGGAAAAGTTAAAATTCCGTTATCGCTTTCTTGAATGTGGCCACGAGAACTACCTTGTTCAAATAAAATACCTATACTACCATTTAAATCTGGGAAAGTTGAGCCTTTTCCATAATAATAATCATCATAATCTTCTTCTGAATAATATAACGAACCAATTTTATCTAAAGCTTTGGAATGATACGTACCTATTTCAGCTGTAAGTTCTTGATTTATTTTTGGCGTCAAAGGATGTACTCTACTAGGTTCTCCTGGTTGAAAAAAGAAGGTAGAATTGGTGCCCATTTCATGGTGATCTGTTAAAATATTTGGCATCCAATTGTGAAATGTTATAATACGAGCTCTACTTTCAGGCAATTGCACGGGAAGCCAATCCCTGTTCATATCAAACCAATAATGATTGGTACGTCCGCCTGGCCAAACTTCGCGATATTCTCTATCATTACCATCTGGGTTTAAGTTGTCACTTTTGTGCATATTTGCCCAGTACGCAAAACGCTGTAAACCATCTGGGTTAAATGATGGATCCAATAGGATCACTGAATTATTCAAAATGCTTTCTATCTCAGGACCTTCTGCGGCAGCCAAATAATAGGCGTATGCCAAAGCAGCGTTTGAACCGCTAGGCTCGTTGCCATGAATAGAAAAGCCTTGATACACCACTATGGGCATATTACTAATATCTATATTATTCCCTTCTTTTGTGCTGATAGCCAGATGATTTTTCTGAATTTGGCTGATGTTCTGTTGGTTTTTTGGCGACGTTATTGTAAGTAAAAGTAGCGGCCTGTCTTCAAAGGTTTTGCCTCTATTTTCAATCGTAATTCTGTCGCTAGCCTTTGCTAAAGCTTGCATATAATAGACCAATTTATCGTGTGTAACATGCCATTGACCAACTTCGTGACCAATAATATCCGCAGGTTTCGGGATGTCTTTATTATAACTAATATTTTGTGGTAAATAATAATCTAAGCTTAACTTATCCTGTGCTTGTAATGAAAGGCAGATAAGGGTAATTAGGCTGAATAGTTTGTTTTTCATCATCGTTTGGTTTTTTAATGGTATAAAAATAAAAAACAGCTCCTAATTAAAAGAGCCGTTAACATTTAATTTAAGAAAATAAATTTTTAAATGTCATCAAAACTAAGGTCAGTGAAACTTTCCTTCGAAGCGGAAGGCGTTTCGTGATCCTCGTCTTCTTCTTTTTTAAAATCTTTTTGATGACGCTCAGAGATAACTTCTTCGCCTTTTTCGTTGACAATATAATCCATCATTTCATCTAAATTTTCTTTAAAAGGCATAAAGTCTTCTTTGTAAAGATAAATTTTGTGTTTTTTATAATGAAAAGAACCATCATCTTGCGTGAACTTTTTACTTTCGGTTACTGTTAAATAGTAATCGCCAGCTTTGGTACTTCTAACATCAAAAAAATAAGTTCTTCTTCCAGCTCTCAAAACTTTCGAATAAATCTCCTCCTGATCCATTGCATCTTTTTCTGCCATATTTATAATCGTCTATAGTTAGTGATTTTGTTTAATGTCAAAAGTGGAAAAAAAAAGCTAATCTGACAACCTTTTTCTAGTTTTCTTTATCTAAAAGTTGGTCATTATAGAGTTCTTTGTAGTAACCAGCCATTTCCATGAGCGTATTATGCGCTCCGGACTGTATTATATTTCCTTCTTTTAAGATGATAATTTTATCAGCATTCTTTGCAGAAGAGACCCTATGACTAACGATTAAAGTGGTTCTATTTACGGAAGAATTTTTTAAATTATTTAAAATATTTTCTTCGGTTTCAGTGTCAACCGCCGAAAGACAATCATCAAATAAATATATTTTTGGATCTTTTATTAAGGCTCTTGCAATTGAAACGCGCTGTTTTTGACCACCACTAAGCGTAATTCCTCTTTCTCCAAGAATAGTTTCATATTGTTTGCTAAATTCCATAATATTTTTATGTACTACGGCTTGTTTGGCAACGGCGACAATTTCATCATCCGTAGCATCAATTTTACCAAATTTAATATTGTTTTTTATGGTGTCAGAAAACAAAAAAGCATCCTGCGGTACAGCGCCTATATTGTTTCTAAGGCTATTCAGGTTTAGATTTTTAATAGGGATATCATCAATTAATATTTCGCCAGAAGTAACATCATACAAACGTGCGACTAAATCAAGAATAGTAGATTTTCCAGAACCTGTTTTGCCAATAAAAGCAACAGTTTTCCCTTTTTCAATAATGAAAGAGATATTTTTTAAGGCTGTTATTTTTGTGTCTTCATAGGTAAAAGTTACATTTTTAAATTCTATTTTTCCCTCGATAGGTGTTGGTTCAATAGCTTCATTTTTTATGGAAGGTAAAATATTTAAAAATTCGTTGATTCTTTTTTGTGAGGCTTCGGCGCGTTGCACGATGGAGGTTAACCAGCCAATAACAGCAACAGGCCAAGTCAACATGTTTACGTAAATAACAAATTCTGCAATGACCCCGATAGAATTTATTTCGCCGTTGATATACTGTTTGCCCCCGATATAAATGACAAAAACATTACTGATACCGATCAATAAAACCATCAACGGAAAAAACCAGGCATTAACTCTGGCCAAATCCATACTTTTAATTTTACCTTCATTGGCTAAATCCATCAGTTCCTGATTTATTTTTGGCTCTAAACCATAGGCTTTTATAACGGAAACTCCTGAAAATGATTCTTGCGTAAAAGTAGATAGTTTTGATAAAAACTGCTGTACAATAGTACTTCGTTGGTGAATTACTTTGCTTATTTTATAAATTAATATAGACAAAATAGGCAAGGGAATTAAAGTGTAAGCCGCCAAAACGGGGGCGTTGATAAACATAATAGGAATAATAAAGGCAAATAAGGTAATGGTATTGATGCCGTACATTAAGGCTGGACCCGCATAATTACGAACTTCGCTAACATCTTCACTAATCCGATTCATGAGATCGCCCGTTCTGTTTTTTTTATAAAAATTTAGGTTTAAAAGCAGGTAATGGTCAAAAACTTCATTCTTTAAATCATACTCGATATATCTTGATACTTTAATAATGGTTTGTCGCATTAAAAACGTAAAAAGTGCTGCCAGTAGTGCTGTACCAACAATAATCAAAATATTTTCCAGTAATAGTTCTTTCGCCTCAGGTTTTGCAATGAGGTCTTTTCCGTAATCTTCAACTACTTTGATTGATTTATTTACGTAAGAAGGCGTAACTAATGAAAATATTCTAGCAATTATGGTAATAAATAATCCTATAAATAATTGGGTACCATATTTTTTTAGATATTTATTGATATATTTTAATTCCTTCATCGTTATTTTCTTCTGACGCTTCTAATTTTAGTAAACAATGCTGCAAAGATAGCTGTTTACCATAAAATCAAATAGCATAATACTAATTTAAGATATAATCGAAAGGCTTAGGTACTATTAAAAATATAACATTACTTTTGCGCCTTTAATTCTAACTATTTAAGTTCTTTAGAAATGCTTACAAGAAGGCACGTCCGAGTAAAGGTAATGCAGAGTATTTATGCATTAACACGTTCTAATGATGATTCCTTAGAAAAACAACAGAAGTTTTTAAAGTTCAGTATAGAAAATACTTACGCGTTGTATTTATTGATGCTCAGCTTAATTAAAGAAATACATGCTTTGGCTGTAGACCAGGTTAAACTGGCTTCAAATACTTACCTTACCAACCTAACGGATAGTTTTCCTGATAAAGAAAAGTTTATCAATAATAAATTTTTAAAACTTATTGTGGAGAATAATTCTTTTACCGAGGAATTAAACCGAAGAAAACTCAATAACTGGTATCTTAATGACGAATATGTAAAACTATTGTATAGGGAGATTGTAAATAGTGATGCTTATAAAATCTATATGGGCAGGAAAGGTTCCAGTTTTGAAGAAGACAAGCAATTTGTTATAGATCTTTATAAAAACAGTATCGCTCCCAATGATAAAATTTACGATTATTTTGAAGACGATAAACTCACTTGGATAGATGATATTCCTCTTGTAAATACCTTTATTTTAAAATTATTTAAAAAAGTAAAACCCAATGTTTTAGAATCTTATTTTTTACCAGAATTAGTGAAAGATGAAGAGGATTTGATTTTTGCAAACCGACTTTTGACCAAAACTTTATTAAATAACGAAGCTTTGGTAAAAGAAATTCAGGTTAAAACGCCTAATTGGGACAAAGACCGTATTGCTGATATTGATGCCATACTTTTAAAAATGGCCATTACTGAGTTGTTGCATTTTCCATCTATCCCAGAAAGGGTAACTATTAATGAATATTTAGAACTGGCAAAAGAGTACAGCACTCCAAAAAGCAGCACTTTTATCAATGGAATTTTAGATAAATTGGTGAAAGAATATCAAAAGGAGGGAAAACTTAATAAATTAGGAAGAGGCTTATTATAAATATTGTTTATTTTTGCTGAAATTTTAAAACTTTAAACAGTTATGAAAAAAATAGTGATCACATTAAATCTTTTATTAGTTATTGTTTTAGTTTCTTGTAAAGAAGATGCTACGAGCAAAATTAATAATTCAAATGTTCAAGTAGCAGAGCAAAGAGATGCTGATGCTAAAAAAATTCCGGTAATGACTTTTGATAAAACCGTGCATGATTTTGGTACTATTGCAGCAAATGCAGCTCAAGAAACCTTATTCAAATTCACAAATACAGGTAATTCACCTTTAGTTATTACTGATGCTACAAGTACTTGTGGTTGTACAGTTCCTGAAATACCAAAGGCACCAATAGCCCCGGGAGAATCAGGAGAATTGTTGGTAAAATTTAATGGAGCAGGCGCAAATGCTGTTTCTAAAATTGTTACCGTTACAGCAAATACGGCTAAAGGAACGGAGCAATTAACCATTAAAGCATTTGTTACACCACAAGATGGATTGCCTGTTGGCCCATTGAGACAATCATAATAAAAAATCATGTTAGAACAATATCCATTTTTACCATTAATTGCAATATTTATAGTTTTTTATTTTTTTATGTTGGCACCACAAAGAAAACGTCAAAAGCAAGAAAAAAAGTTTGCTGAAGAGTTGAAGAAAGGCGACAGAGTAATAACCAAAAGCGGTATGCATGGAAAAATAGTAGAGTTAGGCGAAAAAGACGCCTCTTGTGTTATCGAAACCATGGCAGGTAAAATAAAATTTGAACGTTCAGGTTTATCAATGGAAATGAGTTTAAAATTGAATGCTCCAGCAGTAATAGAGAAGAAGTAATTTCAAAAATAATAACATTAAAAAGCACCTAATTTTAGGTGCTTTTTTCGTTATATGGTCTATACAAATGCTGTTTTAAGCCCTCGCTTTTTCTGCAGTAAGCTCACAAATCTTTACAATAACTGCTATGGCGCTTTGCATACTTTCTACAGGAACATACTCATATTTTCCATGAAAGTTATGTCCGCCAGCAAAAATATTTGGGCAAGGTAAACCCATAAAGCTTAATTGAGAACCGTCAGTACCGCCACGAATAGGTTTAATAATCGGCGTAATGTTTAAAGCTTCCATAGCTTCTTTGGCAATTTCAACAATATGAAAAACGGGCTCCACTTTTTCTCGCATATTAAAATACTGGTCTTTAATGTCGGTTTTTATATTTCCGCCATAAATAGTATTTAAATCATAGGTTATTTTTTGTAAAAGCGCTTTACGTTCTTCAAATTTTTCTTTGTCGTGATCTCGAACAATGAGCTCAATTTTAGCCTTTTCAATAGTGCCGGAAATATGGTGCACATGAAAAAACCCTTCTCTACCCGTAGTTTTCTGTGGAACTTCATCTGCAGGTAAAAGCGATATAAATTCCTGAGCAATGCTAATGGCATTTACCATTTTATTTTTCGCATAACCGGGATGCACACTTTTACCTTTAATACTTATTTCGGCACTGGCGGCATTAAAATTTTCATATTCTAATTCGCCAATTTGACTGCCATCCATGGTATAGGCCCAGTCTGCCCCAAATTTTTGAATATCAAATTGATGCGCACCTCTTCCAATTTCTTCATCTGGGGTAAAACCAACTTTTATAGTGCCATGTTTTATTTCGGGATGTTGAATTAAATATTCCATCGCCGTAATAATTTCGGTAATTCCGGCTTTATCATCTGCACCTAATAGGGTGGTACCATCTGTGGTGATTAAAGTTTGACCTTTATATAAAAGCAAATCCTCAAAATAATTTGGCGATAAAATAATATTTTCTTCATGGTTAAGAACGATGTCTTTTCCATCGTAATTTTCAATGATTTGCGGGTTTACGTTCGTGCCGGAAAAATCTGGAGAGGTATCAAAATGGGAAATAAAACCTATAATAGGTACATTTTTGGCGGTAGTACTGGGTAGTGTTGCCATGATATAGGCATTTTCATCAATACTAACATCTTGCATCCCAATTGTCTTTAATTCTTCAACTAATTTACGGGCCAAAATCCATTGTTTTTTTGTACTTGGAGTAGTTGCGGAACTGGCATCACTTTGTGTGTCGATGGTTACATAACTTAAAAATCGATCTATAATATGTTGCATGAAAAATTTTTTATAAAAGTACAATTTGATGTTTTTAAAAATTCTATTTTCTTGCTTTTATTCTTGTCATTAGGGTGATATAAAAATATTTTAATTGATATTCAACAAGTTATATCCGTTTTTAGTAAAATAAAAAAGGTATATTTGAAAAAACCTTAAAGTTAAATAATGAATATCTCGCCCGAAAAAGCAACCTGGTTTTTGTTTATACAAGGTGATTTAAATGTTTTTTCCTCCCTATTTAAAGGTTATTATCCATTGCTACATAATTACGGATATAAAATTACCGCCGATATTGCTTTAACAGAAGATTGTTTACAAGATTTTTTCTTATACCTCTACGAACATAGAAAAAACTTAGGTGAAGTAGATCATGTAAAGTCGTACTTATTTGTGTCTTTTAGGCGGGCGATTTTTAAAAAACTAAAAGAAAAAAGGAAATTTATTTTTATTGATGACAGCTATGAGGCATCCGCAGATTTTGAATTTTCTGCTGAGGAATTAACCATACAGAAAGAATTTAATTTAATTCAAAAAAGCGCTCTTGCCTTACTTCTTAATCAACTTTCTGCTAGGGAAAAAGAAGTAATATATTTAAAATACCAAAGTGCTTTAAATACTAAAGAAATAGCTGCGGTGATGAATATAAGCTATCAGAGTGTTTTAAATACCTTACAAAAGGCTTTTGTTAAGCTTAGGAATACAGTGGAAAACGATACTATTCGCGCTATTTTAAAAGAATTATAATATTTTTTTGAAATATAGGGTATATTTTTATTATCGATGTCTCTTTACTTAGGTTAAACTATGTTCTTAAACATAGTTTCCTATATTAAAATGAAAGAGACCAACGACCAGTTTTTAGAAAAACTTTTAAACGATTCTTCTTTTGAGAATTGGGTACTTAAGAACAATAAAAACGATATTGTTTTTTGGAGTACATACCTAAAAAATAATCCCGATAAACTAGAGGTTATTTTCACTGCTAGGTCAATTGTAGGCGGAATTTTATTCAAAAAAAATAGTCTAAGTGATGTTTTCGTGGATGAAAAATTCAATGCCGTTCTTGAAAAAATACAATTGCAAGAGCGTCAAAAAGGAATAAAACTTGCGCATCAATCTAAAATTAAAACACTTAAAATTGCGATAGCTTCTATAGCGGCTATTTTTTTGTTGTTATTTGCTTTTAATGGCTTTGATGATGGTCAGGTTACTTACAAGACAGGATTTGGTGAAACCTTAAATTTAAAATTGGCAGACGGAACTTCTGTGGTATTAAATGGCAATTCTGAGATTAGCTATCAAAAAAACACCCCGAGGGAAGTAAAATTAAGTGGCGAAGCTTATTTTATAGTAAAATCTATCCCATCAACTCATGCTAAATTTTGGGTGCTTACCGATGACATAAAAGTTGAAGTTTATGGAACACAGTTTAATGTAAGGTCTAGAGATCAAAAAACTGATGTGCTTTTAGATGAAGGTGTTATAAATCTAGTCTTAGAAAACGGTGAAAATAAACAGATGATTCCAGGCGAACTAGTTTCCTATTCAAAAGAACACTTGACGCATAAGAAAATTGATAAATCATTAAAATACGCACAATGGAAAAATAGCACCTATATATTTAACAACATGCCGCTAGAGGAGGTTATGAAATATATAGAAGACACTTATGGTTTACCTTCTCAATTTGAAAATCCAGAGGCAAAATCGCTTGTATTATCTGGTGGAATTCCGAACGAAAATTTAAATATTTGTTTAACAGCAATACAAAAATCGGTTGGCGTACAAATTCAAATACAGGAAGATAAACTTATCATTAACTAACGAATAATCACTAAAACTCAATAATTATGATCCAAAAACAAATTTTAAAAACAATGTTATTTCTACTTCTATGTGTAGGAATATCTCCTACAAGTACTGCAAACAGCAATCCGACTGTTGAAGTGCTTAAGACTATTTCTTTACCTGATTTTTTAAAAGAAATTGGAGAAAAACACAAAGTATTTTTTACTTACAATGCAGATTTATTGACGCGTTCTACATTAAATCCGCAAGACTATCAATATTCCAAATTAGAGGTCATTTTAAATAAACTTCAAGAGAAAACGAGTTTTGATTTTGAATATTTAGGAAATAGCTATTATGTGGTTTATCATAAAAAAGAAACCCGCTTAAAATTAAATAAAGTTTTTACTTCTGATAAGTTTGCGGTGGATTTATCTACAACAAAGATGGCCATTCAGCAACAAATAAAGGGTACAGTTTTAGATGAAGATGGCACTCCTCTGCCCGGCGCTTCTATTGTAAAAAAAGGATCAACCGTTGGAGCGACAACAGATTTTGATGGTAATTTTACCATTGAAGCCAACATGGGCGATGTTCTTGTAGTATCTTATATAGGCTTCGAAAGTAAAAATGTAACGGTTAATAATACGAACATGGCTATTAGCTTGTCCTCTGGACTAGCATTATCTGAGGTAATTATCATAGGTTCTCGTAACCCGAACAGAACAGCAACGGAAAGCACAGTGCCTATAGACGTTATTGATATGAAAGAGCTAAATAGTGTAGCTCCTCAAGTCAATTTGAACCAAATACTTAACTTTGTTGCACCTTCGTTCACATCAAACACCCAAACAATTTCTGATGGTACTGATCATATTGATCCGGCCTCATTAAGGGGTTTAGGACCCGATCAAGTTTTGGTTTTAATCAATGGAAAAAGAAGACATACATCCTCTTTAATTAATGTGAATGGTACTTTTGGTAGAGGTAGTGTAGGTACAGATTTAAATGCGATACCAGCCGCTGCCATAAAACGTATTGAAGTGTTGAGGGATGGTGCAGCTGCACAATATGGATCTGACGCTATTGCTGGGGTAATTAACATCATTTTAAATACGTCGGTAAATGAGTTAACAGCTACCGTAACAACAGGTGCTAATTTCACTAAAAATGCTAATGACCAAACAGGTGGTGTTGACGGGCCTACCACCAACATAGCCGCAAGTTACGGTTTACCTATTGGCGATAAAGGCGGATATATAAATTTCTCCGGAGATTTTGATGTTCGGGAAGATTACGGCCGTATGAATGAGTGGGAAGGAACTATTTTTAATAATTTTAATACTATTGAACGCGTCGCTAATGCTGATGGCTACGATATTTCTAAATTATTAGATGGTGATGTAGCCGATGTTATTCAATATACAGATTTGGCAGGAATAAACCGAAATGGGGCAACAAGTCAAGCGGATTTAAGAACTTTATTGCGCGCTGATAATACTACTGCGGAATTAGCTGCAAGAGGTCAGCAAAGAAGTGATTACAATATGAGAGTGGGTCAGTCTGCTTTAAGGGGTGGTCGATTATTTGCTAATTTTTCTCTGCCATTAGATAATAACGGAACAGAGTTGTATTCTTTTGCTGGGATGAGTTCTAGAACTGGTAATTCAGCTGGTTTTTACAGACTTCCAAACCAAAGTAGAACTTATACACCTACTTATATCAACGGATTTTTACCCGAAATTAACTCCACCATCCAAGATCAGTCTTTATCTGTGGGTATAAAAGGTGCGATTGGCGATTGGAGTGTTGATTTTAGTAATACTTACGGTAAAAATGCTTTTTTATATACCATCGGAAATACCATCAATGCTTCATTGCAAAATGCCTCTCCGACCATATTTGATGCAGGTGGATTTTCATTTGCTCAAAATACTACAAATTTAGATGTAACTCAGTTTTTTGATGATGTTATGTCTGGTTTAAACGTTGCTTTTGGTGCTGAATACCGGGTTGAAAATTATGATATTGTAGCTGGGGAAGAAGCCTCTTATGGGCAATACACCGCAGGTGGTCAGTTGATTACTTTAGCAACTCAAAGTCCTTCTAGAGATTTCTTTGGAGCAGCAAGACCAGGAGGTTCTCAAGTTTTTCCAGGATTCGGTCCTAAAAATGAATTGTCAAGAGGGCGTAGTAGTGTTGCTGGGTATTTTGATGTAGAGGCTGATGTATCTGAGCGTTTTTTAGCCAGTTTTGCTACCCGTTTTGAGAATTATAGTGATTTTGGTTCTACAATTAATTTTAAATTGGCCTCAAGATATAAGTTAACGGATAATGTAAATATTCGTGGAGCAGTAAACACAGGTTTTAGAGCACCATCTTTACACCAGATTAATTTTAATTCTACCTCAACTATTTTTGATCAAAATGGGGATCCACAAGAAGTGGGTACCTTTGCAAATGATAGTAGAGCAGCTAAATTATTGGGTATTCCTGAATTAAAAGAAGAAACATCGAGCAGTGTAAGTTTAGGATTTACAGCAAAAATTCCTGATGCTAATTTAACGGTTACTGTCGATGGTTATTTTGTGAATATAAATGACCGTGTAGTTTATACCGGTCAGTTCAAAGGACCTAGAACAGGAACGGAATTAGATAATTTATTGCGTCAAGCCAATGCAGATGCAGCTTCGTTTTTTGCAAATGCCATTGATACAGAATCCAGAGGAGTAGATTTGGTTGTTACGCACAAGGCGAGTTTAGGAGCCAACTGGAATTTAAAATCTGACTTAGCAGGCACCTTTTCGGAAACTAGAAAAGTAGGTGATATAAAAGCTTCACAAGTTTTGCAAGATGCTGGCTTAGTGAATACTTATTTCCCAGAAGATAGTAGAGTTTTCTTAGAAGAAGCTGTACCTAGAACCAAAGTAAACTTATCGAATAGCTTAACATCTGAAAAGCTAGTATTCTTTTTAAGAAATGTTTATTTTGGTCCAGTTACTGAGGCTACGAATACGGTTGCAAACCAACAAGTATTTACTTCAAAAATAGTAACCGATTTGTCAATAGGTTACAAAGCAACGACATCTTTAACCTTCACAGTTGGTGCAAATAATTTATTAGATCTTTATCCAGATAGAGCCGACGCAGCATTTGGCAATAGAAGCGAGGGTCGTTTTGATTGGTCTAGAAGAGCACAACAGTTCGGAATAGGTGGTAGATTTTTATTTGCGAGAATTAATTTCAACTTAAAATAGTTTTATAAGAATTTCTATATTGTTCAAGAGGCTACCGATGAGGTAGCCTTTTGCTTTTTGTTCTAAAACAGATATACTTTTTAAAAAAAAATACGTTTTTGTACTATAGTTTACATTTGTAATATGCATTCTAAACAAATATTATTTCTTATCCTTTTTGTTCTTACTTCAAGCGCAACAAATGCTCAAATGTGTATTTTAGATATCGGGAGTAAAAACTCAGACCAAATACAACAAGTTTTTCAATTAAAAGAAACACAAATAACAGCTTTAGACGAGTTCAAGGTGCAACTAAATAAAGAAATAACGGTTATTGAAGCGCAGGTAAAAGAACTTTTAGAAACTCATCCACAAAGCAATTCCGATGAACTGTTAGTGTTGGCTAAAAAACATAAAGAATTAGAAGATCAAATGTTCGATGTTACGGTTTCCTATGACCAAAAATTAATTTCTTTATTCAATGAAAAGCAATATGAACGTTATGTTTTGTTGTGTAACGAAGCTAAAAGAACTGCAATTACCCGACTTCAAGAATAAGGTTGACTTTTCTGTTAATAAAATTTTTAGGGAGTGCATAACTTGCTTAGCCTAGTTCGTACTTTTGTTAAAAATTTTTAAGTAGCATGTATAAATTAGTACTTCGCCCTTTTTTTTTCTTATTCGACCCTGAAAATATTCATCATTTTTCTTTTTTTATGATTCAATTTTTGGGAAAAATTGGATTTTCAAAACTGTTTAGATTTATTTATGTAGTTGAAGATAAAAGATTAGAACGCAAATTATTCGGATTAACTTTTAAAAATCCTGTTGGTTTGGGTGCTGGTTTTGATAAAAATGCGCAGTTATATAATGAGTTGGCCGATTTTGGATTTGGATTTATTGAAATAGGAACGCTTACGCCAAAACCGCAAGAAGGGAATCCTAAAAAAAGACTCTTTAGACTATTGGAAGATAAGGCTATAATTAACCGAATGGGCTTCAACAATCTGGGAGTTTTGCAAGCTGTTGAAGAGCTAAAAAAAGAACATCGTGTACTTATTGGAGGTAATATCGGTAAAAATAAAGTAACACCGAATAATAAAGCTACCTTAGATTATGTCATTTGTTTTGAAGCCTTATTTGACCATGTAGATTATTTTGTGGTAAATGTAAGTTCGCCAAATACACCAGGTTTGAGAGAATTGCAAGATAAAGAGCCCCTTACCAATTTATTGAATAAATTAAAATATCAAAATACCAAATTAGCAACCAAAAAAAAGGCTAAAGAAAGGCCTATATTATTAAAAATAGCTCCAGACTTAACTGACAGCCAATTGTTAGATATTATAGACATTGTTGCAATTACAAAAATTGATGGAATTATTGCAACCAATACAACAATCAGTAGAAAAAATTTAAAATCGCATCAACTTATTGTTGAAGAAAGTGGGGGTTTAAGCGGGCAACCTTTACGAGAACGCAGTACTGAGGTAATTCGTTTTTTATCTGAAAAAAGCAATAAAGCCTTTCCTATTATCGGTGTTGGTGGTATTAACTCGGCCCAAGATGCTTTGGAAAAATTAGATGCAGGGGCAGATTTAATTCAGTTATGGACAGGGTTTATATATGAAGGTCCTTCCTTGGTCAAGAAAATCAACAAAGCTATTTTGAATAGAGGGTAATATTTTAAACGCCCAAATGCCTAGTGCTGATGTCTACTTTTTTAATGTCTCAAAAAAATTCATTTAAGTTTTAAAACTTTTAGGCCTAAGCCCTAAGCAATTTAATTTGTCCAGTAATCAACAACAAGCACATCTTTTAAAAACGGAGTAAGTAAAGCACCAAATGCCTTGTGATCAGAGTGAGGAAGATAAATAGCTCTATCAGCTTCACTTTTAAAGGTCAGGAAAAAACAATGCGTAAAACCCTTATTTATGTTTTCTGGACTGTTATTTAATCCCCATTCGTAGCTTAATATCTGTGGAATTTTATTCTGGAGGTTATGGAATGCTGTTTCTATTTCCTTAATTTTTTCAGCAGAAGCAGCTTCTTTAAATTGGAATAAAACAACATGGCGCAGTAGGCTATCATTTTTCATTATGCTTGCTTTTGGGGTTACTTCTGTTTGGGCTTGTAAAGCACTAAAAAAGTTTATAGTTAATAATAAAGAAAGTAAAGAAATTTTGAATCGCATGGGATTAATTTTAAATTAACAGCGAAAAGATATAAAATTTAACAGCAGCTTTGCACTATCTTTATAATAAATTATAAAAAACCCAGAAATCGCTTGAACTACCAAATGCTTCATGCCTTTGTTTTGGCTACAGCAACGCTCGCTATATCACCTGGTCCTGATAATATTTTTGTACTTACCCAGAGTATTGTCAATGGAAAAAAGAAAGGTTTAGCGACAGTGGCTGGGCTTATGATGGGTTGCTTAGTACATACTACATTATTAGCTTTTGGTGTTTCGGTTTTAATTAAAGAAAACGAAACAATTTATCAGTTTATAAAACTCTTTGGAGCTGCCTATTTGTTGTTTTTGGCGTACAAAGTTTTTAAAAGTCCCTCTGAAATTTACCTGAACACACAAGGTCTTGAAAATAAAAGTTTAGGGGAGCTTTTCAAACAGGGTTTTATCATGAATGTGCTTAACCCCAAAGTCACTATTTTTTTTCTAGCCTTTTTCCCTGGATTTCTTTTTAGTGATAAGTTAAATACCATTTTTCAATTTTATATTTTAGGATTTATATTCATTGTCGTTTCTTTTTTGATTTTTGGAACTATTGCGGTATTGTCAGATTTTTTAGGAAAGTATTTAAAAGAATCTCGCATGGTAGTTTCTTTTTTAAAATGGCTTCAAATTATTGTTTTTATTGTAATAGCAGTTTATCTAATATTTTCATGAAATTAAAATGATTTTGAAGATTGGATTAAAATTTGGCGTTTACTTCTAATTTCTGCTGGAAAGTTAAATAATTTCAATATAAAATATTTTAACTTGATAATCTTACTATTTTTCTTTGTGATACGCTAAGAATTCATAGAACAACGCTGTGAAATAACTACGCTACAATTTTAAACTATTATTGAAAGGATCGATTCAAATTTTGTAAGTACAAGATATATTTATAATTTTTTATTCTATCTCTGTTATAGGCTTTCGAATAAATAATAGTAATTTAGTGATTCCGAAATCCTATTTTTTTTTGAAAAAAAGTAAGATTTTTAGAAGAACTAATCCTAAATTTATTTTGGGGTCTTACTTTTTTACAAGAAATATGCTTAGTGAAATGCCTGAAAAAGTTAAAATTATAGAATGTCCAAGAGATGCGATGCAAGGCATTAAAACCTTTATTCCTACTGCAGAAAAGGTAAAATACATTCGGTCTTTATTAGGTTGTGGTTTCGATACTATTGATGTAGGCAGTTTTGTATCTCCTAAAGCCATCCCTCAAATGGCAGACATTTCTAAGGTCTTAGCTCAGTTAGATATTTCGAAATCACAAAGTAAATTATTAGTTATTGTAGCCAATATTCGTGGTGCGCAAGATGCAGTAAAAGAAACCAAAATCGATTATTTAGGCTATCCATTTTCTATTTCTGAAAACTTTCAGATGCGGAATACCCATAAAACAATCTCGGAGTCTGTTGATGCTTTAAAAGAAATTTTAGACGTCGCTCATCAAGCAAATAAAAAAGTGGTTACCTATATTTCTATGGGTTTTGGAAATCCATATGGAGATCCTTGGAATGTGGAAATAGTAGGGGAGTGGACTGAAAAGTTGGCCGCTATGGGTGTTGAAATTTTGTCTTTATCGGACACGGTTGGAACTTCAACTCCCGAGGAAATAGACTATCTGTTCTCTAATTTAATTCCTAAATACCCTAAGATAGAATTTGGAGCTCACCTGCACACTACCCCAACCAAATGGCACGAAAAAGTTGATGCGGCCTATAAAGCAGGTTGCAGAAGATTTGATGGTGCCGTCCAAGGCTTTGGGGGCTGCCCTATGGCGAAAGACGAACTGACGGGAAATATGCCGACCGAAAAAATGCTCTCTTATTTTACAGCTATAAAAGTAGATACAAATGTAAATTGGATGGTTTTTGAAGCCGCTTACAATAAAGCTACGGCGCTTTTTAGTGCCTACCACTAAGTACTAAATGTTAAATCTTATATTTTATTTAGATTAATTACAAATAATATTTGCTTTGTAAAGGTTTGTGTCTATTTTTGCACAAAAATTTATTATTTATATTTAATCTTAATAAACATTATGAACAAATTATTCCTTTTACCATTATCTCTAGTAATTTTTTTTACATCTTGTGAAAAAAATAATACTGATGACTCAGCTATTGAAATAGCTATCCCTGCTTCGTACAGCTTTGAAAGAGATGGAAATTCAACAGTAAACTTTAGTGGACAAACCACAAGATTACAAATGGGAGATGAAATTGTCAGCGCCCTATTGAAACCGACAACATCAGCTGAAGAGTTGGCTGCTATGTACACCCACGTCGAGGGCACTATAAATTTTGAGGCTACAGGATTAAATACCTCCGATAAAAACATGCGCAGTAAAACGGCCGCTTCTATAGATTTCTTTGCATCAAACGCTACAAACCAAGCTTTGATAAGAGCTGATTTTGACGCTTGGCTAACCGCTCAAGTAGTAGAAATTTTTCCTAACTGGCAAGTTGCAGCAACGCCTGGTGTAGCTGGTCAGATTCCGGATGGTTCGGCTACACGATACATCAATTCTAAAGGATTGGAGTTCGACCAGTTATGGACTAAGGGACTTATCGGTGCATTGGTTACAGATCAAACTTTGAATAATTATTTAAGTAATACTGTGCTAGACGAAGGTGCTAATCGAGCTGATAACGATGCTGGAAAAGTGATACAGGGAAAGTCATATACGAACATGGAACATAAATGGGATGAAGCTTATGGATATGTTTACGGGTTAAATGCAGACGCGGCAAATCCGAATGTGGATTTAGGAGCAGATGATTTTTTGAACAAGTATATTGGTAGGGTAGAAAGAGATAATGATTTTGCGGGCATTGCCGATGAAATTTTTCAAGCCTTTAAACTTGGAAGAGCTGCTATTGTGGCCAAACAATATGAGGTTAGAGATGCTCAAGCAGCTATTATTAAACTAAAGATATCCGAAATTATGGGTATTAGATCTGTTTATTATTTACAGCAGGCTAAAAATTTACTTGCCCAGGAAACTCCCAACTTTGGAGCCGCATTTCATGGTATATCAGAAGGTTATGGGTTTATTTATAGCTTGCAGTTTACAAGAAAACCGAATTCAAATGCTCCTTATTTTACAAAAACTGAGGTAGATGCCTTTTTGGTCGATTTAATGGATGATGGACCCAACGGTTTATGGGATGTTGAACTTACAACATTAGAAACCATAGCAACGGCTATTGCTGAAAGGTTTGAGTTTACGCTCGAAGCTGCTTCTGAATAAATAAAAGTGAATTTTAACATAAAAAAAGCAAGCTATTTTGTTTAGGTTTTGGCTTGCTTTTTTTACCTTCGCCTTTAATTAGAATAAATAAAAATAGCGAAACTAATATAGTTCGAAAGTTTCCATAAACATTAGTCTTGATATCCGGCCGTATGCCCTGAGGCTTAGTTAACGTTATTTTAAATATTAAAAAAAATAAATAAATTACAAATGAAAAAGTATATTTTCGGAGCCATTATTCTTGCCTTAGTTTGGGCTTGTTCATCAGATAACGAGAATGAAGAAGAATTAGTTACGAATTTTGAAAGAGACGCAATGTTGATTAACTGGGCAGATAATATCATAATTCCGTCTTATGAAGCATTTTCCAATGAATTAAGTGCGCTTAATACATCTTTTGCTGCTTTTAAAACAGATGCCAGCGAGGCGAACCTGACTAATTTTAGAGCATCATGGGTATCTGCCTACAAAATGTGGCAGCGTGTTTCTATGTTCGAAATAGGACCTGCAGAAACTGTTGGGCTTCGTTTAAACATCAATATTTATCCAACGGACACCCAAAAGATAGATGGGTATATTGCATCAGGGATTTATGATCTTTCTTTATCCTCCAACAGAAATGCAAAAGGCTTTCCTGCTTTGGATTATTTAATCAACGGCCTTGGTGAGAATGATGCAGCAATTATAATTAAGTTCAATGGTGCAAATAAGGGTGCTACCTTAGCTTATATAAAGGCTGTTCTTAATAATATGACTACCCTTACGAATAATGTAGTTGCCGTATGGAAATCTACTTATAGAACTGCTTTTGTAAGTAATGACGGTGCCTCGGCTACCGCCTCTGTAGATCGTTTGGTGAATGATTATATTTTTTACTACGAAAAGTTTTTAAGAGCTGGAAAGATGGGAATACCTTTAGGTGTTTTTTCGGGTAGCACATTGCCAAAAAACCTAGAAGCTTATTACCATAGTGAAATTTCAAAAGAACTTTTTCTTGAAGGTTTAAATGCTGTACAAGATTTTTTCAATGGAAAACATTTTGGCACTGCGGCAACTGGCGAAAGTTTAGCCAGCTATTTAGATGATTTAAATACGGTCAAGAATGGCGAAAACCTCAATAAAATAATTAACAATCAATTCAATACAGCAAGAAGTGCTATAAGTGGTTTAGGTTCTTTTAGATCAGAAATAGAGAATAACAAACCTCCAACTACTATGTTACTGGCCTACGACGAGGTGCAAAAGATTGTTCCATTATTAAAAGTAGATATGGTTTCGGCCATGAGTGTAAGTATTGATTTTGTAGATGCTGACGGCGATTAACTTATGAAGTTATTTCTTAAAACGTATATAAATACTCCTGTGGAGGCCGCCTCTTTGGCGGTCTTTCGCATTTTATTTGGTGTAATGATGCTCTGGAGTATCATCCGATTTTGGAGCTATGGATGGATTGATAAATTATACATTCAACCCAAATACTTTTTTTCCTATTACGGATTTGAGTGGATTAATCCCATCGGCGATTATACTTACTTTATTTTTCTTATTTGTGCAATTGCCGCTATTTGTGTTGCCATCGGGTATAAGTACAGCATCGCTATTATTATTTTTTTTCTGAGTTTTACTTATATAGAACTCATGGACAAAACAACATATTTAAATCACTATTACTTTATAAGTGTTTTAAGTTTCATTATGATTTTTCTGCCGGCAAACGCCTATTTTTCGGTGGATGCTGCCCGAAATCCAGAAAAATCATTTCAATTTATACCTGCTTGGACTATCAACTGTCTTAAATTATTATTGGTGATTGTTTACTTTTATGCAGGTTTGGCTAAGCTAAATTCTGATTGGTTGATTAAAGCCATGCCTTTAAAAATATGGCTACCGTCAAAGTTTGATATTCCTTTTTTGGGAGATTTGGTCAGTCAAGAATGGGTACAATATGCCTTTAGTTGGTCAGGTGCTATGTATGATTTGGCGATTCCATTTCTTTTATTGTATCGAAAAACCAGACCCTTCGCCTTTGCGATGGTGGTTATTTTTCATGTACTGACCCGCGTACTTTTCCCAATAGGCATGTTCCCTTATATTATGATTGTTTGTACCCTTATATTCTTTGATGCTTCTTTACATCATAAAATAATAGCAGGTATCTCAAGGCTGTTTCGCATCACTAAAATTGGGTTTGATAACGCAAGACAATTTAGTTTCGGTAAGGGTTTACTACCTAAATTTAAGTACGCAATTGTTGGGGTATTTTTTATGCTACAGCTGGTAATACCTTTTAGATATATTTTGTATCCTGGAGAACTTTTTTGGACAGAAGAAGGTTATAGATTTTCGTGGCGCGTGATGCTCATAGAAAAATCGGGCTATGCGCAATTCAAGGTCGTAAATGGAGAAACTGGGAGGTGGTTTTATGTAAATAATGCAGATTTTCTAACGCCGTTCCAAGAAAAACAAATGGCATTTCAGCCAGATTTCATTCTAGAATACGCTCATTTTTTAAAAACACATTTTGAGGAAGACGGTCATAAAAAAGTACAGGTGTATGTAGATTGTCAAGTTAGTCTAAACGGCAGATTGAGTAGTATTTATATTGATCCCAAAGTTGATCTTGCACAAGAAAAAGAATCATTTAAACACAAAAATTGGATTATTCCATTTACAGATGAAATTAAAGGAATTTAGTTGCATTACTTTATTATTATTATTTACATTTCCGCTATGGGGTCAAATTACCATTTCCGGTCGGGTTACCGATATTCAAGGAAAACCGATATCTTTTGCAGAAGTGTATTTAAAACAGTTTCAGCGCCTAGAATCTACCAATGACCAAGGGCGTTTTGAGTTTACTAATGTCCCCGGCGGCAAATATACGATGGTAGTTTTTGCTTATGAATATGAGGTTTTGGAGAAAGAACTCCTTTTCGATTCGTCATTCGAACTTATATTTCAATTAGAAAAATTGCAGGGGGAAAGTCTTTCTGAGGTAGTTTTAATAGAAAAAAGGCAAGAAGTATTCGCTTTAAAACAATTGAAAAAAGTAGAAGGTACTGCCATTTACGCAGGCAAAAAAACAGAAGTGGTACTTTTAGAGGGCATAACAGGAAATTTAGCAGCTAACAATTCAAGACAGATTTATAGTCAGGTTGTAGGTTTAAATATCTATGATAATGGCGATGCGGGTTTACAGCTAAACATTGGCGGCAGAGGACTAGATCCCAATCGCACTGCAAATTTTAATACGCGTCAAAATGGCTATGACATTAGTGCCGATGTTTTGGGTTATCCTGAAAGCTATTACACGCCACCAGCGGAGGCTTTGGAAGAAATTCAGGTGGTTCGTGGAGCGGCCTCCTTACAATATGGTTCCCAGTTTGGTGGTTTGGTGAATTTTAAATTTAAAAAGCCTGAGTCTGATAAAGAAATCGAGTTGGTAAGTAGGCAAACTTTAGGCTCTTTTGATTTAAGAACTAGCTTTAATAGTCTTAGTGGTACCGTTGGAAAAATTAGCTATTATACCTATTTTAATTATAAGGAAGGTAATGGATTTAGACCTAATTCTAATTTTAATAGTAGAAATTACTTTGCCCACGTAGGGTATCAAATAAGTGATAAAACTAAACTTAGCCTAGAAACTACTTTTTTAAACTACTTGGCAAAACAACCTGGTGGATTAACAGATGAACAATTTATAGCTGACCCAACCTTTAGCAACAGAGAAAGAAATTGGTTTGACGTAGATTGGAAACTTTATTCTTTGCGTTTGGACCATCAATTTTCCTCTAAAACCAACTTTAGTCTTAATATCTTTGGCTTGGATGCTTCAAGAAGCGCTTTAGGCTTTAGAACTAATCGGGTTTCACAACCAGACGATATTTCGGAACCACGGGAATTACTAGTTGATAATTTTCAAAATTGGGGAGCAGAAGCTCGAGTGTTAACACGCTATAAATTGGGCGAAACTGAATCAGCATTATTATTAGGCTCAAAAATATACAAAACAGCCAATGATCAGCGCCAAGGACCTGGATCGGTCTCAGGCGGTGCAGATTTTAGATTTGTAGAAAGTGATTTTCCTAATTATGAACGGCAATCCCAGTTCGATTTTCCCAATTTTAATCTGGCATTTTTTGGAGAAAATATTTTTAATATTACGCCTAAATTTACCCTTACGCCAGGTTTTCGCCTAGAGCATATTAAGACGGAAAGTTTGGGAAGTTTTAGAAATATTGTCCTAGATTTAGCAGGAAATCCACTGCTCAACGAGGCTATCCCAGACAACAGAACTTTTGACCGTACATTTTTGTTGATGGGTTTAGGTGCAACCTATAAATTAGCACCAAGTGCAGAGCTCTATGGAAATTTTTCGCAAAACTACAGATCGGTTACCTTTAGTGATATTCGAGTAGTAAACCCTTCATTTCAGGTAGATGAGAATATTTCTGATGAAAATGGATTTACGGCAGATATTGGTGCAAGAGGCAGATTTGATAATACCTTTTCGTATGATGTAAGTGCATTTGGCTTGTTGTACGACAATCGCCTAGGCGAAGTTTTAAAAAGTGAAACCCGGACTAACGCTGCAGGCGAATTGGTTGAAACAGGTCGCATAGTTCGTTTTCGCGGCAATATCGGAACGGCTTTTATGTATGGTCTAGAAAGTTTTGGTAATTGGAGTCTTAAAGAAACTTTTTTTCCAGCTATGGAAAAACTTAAGATAAATTATTTTCTGAATTTAGCACTGACCAAATCCGAATACCTATCCTCAGAGGAGATTGGAGTAGAGGGTAATCAAGTAGAATTTATCCCTGATGTGAATCTAAAAACTGGTTTTAATTTTGGATATGGTAATCTATTAGGTAGTCTTCAATATACTTATTTGTCGGAGCAATTTACCGACGCTACAAATGCGCCACAGGATGTGAATGATAACCAAAGAGGTATTGAAGGTGAAATCCCAGCTTATGACATTGTAGATTTTTCTTTATCTTATTCCTATAAAAAATGGAAATTAGAGACTGGCATCAATAATCTTCTGGACAACAGCTACTTTACACGCCGGGCAACTGGTTATCCTGGACCTGGTATTATCCCTGCAGAACCTAGATCCTTTTACACAACACTTCAATTAAAATTGTAAGTACTTTTTTTAAACAGCAGTTTTAGATTATTGGCTTGCGCTAATCGTAGGATCTATATCTATGATTATTTATAGTTAAAATTAAAAAATAAAAATCGTATATTTGCAGGCAATTAATCCATAATTGCTATGCAAGCACATCTTGATAAAATAGTTGGAGAAGGTCTCACCTACGATGACGTACTCTTAATTCCAGCTTATTCTGAAGTACTTCCAAGAGAAGTCAATATCCAAACAAAATTTACCCGCAATATCACCATCAATGTCCCTATCGTTTCCGCTGCTATGGATACGGTAACCGAATCTAAAATGGCCATCGCCATGGCGCAAGAAGGCGGTATTGGTGTTTTGCATAAAAACATGACTATTGAGCAGCAAGCGATGAAAGTTCGTAAGGTAAAAAGGGCAGAAAGCGGTATGATTATAGATCCTGTAACCCTTCCATTAAATGCTGTTGTTCGTGATGCGAAGGCAAATATGAAGGAGTTTGGTATCGGGGGAATCCCCATTGTGGATGCCAATGGAAAACTAATCGGAATTGTTACAAATAGAGATTTACGTTTCGAAAAAAATGATGATCGACCCATTTCAGAGGTCATGACTTCTGAGAACTTGGTCACGGTGAGCGAAGGCACATCCTTAGAACAAGCAGAATATATTCTTCAAGAATATAAGATTGAAAAGCTTCCAGTTGTAGATAAAAATTACAAATTGGTGGGGTTAATTACCTTTAGAGACATCACTAAACTGACCCAAAAACCAATGGCGAACAAAGACCATTACGGTCGTTTACGTGTTGCCGCTGCGCTTGGAGTTACCGCCGATGCCGTAGATCGGGCTGAAGCTTTGGTCAATGCCGGTGTTGATGCTGTGGTAATTGATACTGCACACGGGCATACAAAAGGCGTGGTTGAGGTACTGAAAAAAGTAAAAGCTAGATTTCCAGATTTAGAAGTCATTGTTGGGAATATTGCCACAGGCGAAGCTGCTAGATATTTGGTAGCTGCTGGTGCTGATGCTGTAAAAGTAGGTATAGGACCGGGCTCTATTTGTACAACTAGAGTAATAGCTGGAGTTGGTTTTCCACAATTTTCTGCCGTTTTAGAGGTAGCAGCAGCAATTAAAGGCAGCGGAGTTCCTGTTATCGCCGATGGCGGAATTCGCTATACGGGCGATATTCCAAAAGCGATTGCCGCAGGAGCAGATACCGTAATGTTAGGCTCACTTTTAGCAGGCACAAAAGAATCTCCTGGAGAAACAATTATTTACGAAGGAAGAAAATTTAAATCGTATCGAGGAATGGGTTCGGTAGAAGCTATGCGCCAAGGTTCTAAAGATCGTTATTTTCAAGATGTGGAAGATGATATTAAAAAATTGGTACCCGAAGGTATTGTAGGTCGCGTACCTTACAAGGGCGATTTGTTCGAAAGTATTCACCAATTTATAGGTGGACTAAAAGCAGGTATGGGTTACTGTGGGGCAAAAGATATTGCGACTTTACAAGAAACGGGCAGGTTTGTAAAAATTACCGCGAGTGGCATCAACGAAAGTCACCCACACGATGTAACAATTACTAAAGAGTCGCCGAATTATAGTAGATAAAACCTATTGACATCAATGTAACAAATAAAAAAAGGCTCGAATTCGAGCCTTTTTTTATTTACTTCTTGTTTCGCTGTAAGTTTTCCAGTCTTTATCCTTATAAATATTATCTCCAAAATATTTAGCAATATTCAAAAAAGCATCTGGTTTTTGGTAGCCTGGTACGGGAGAAAGCATATTCATTTTTTCATCTAAAAATACAGTTGTTGGGTAGCTTAATTTGCCTTGCATTAAAGCCGCTGCAAACTCATGATACCCATTTCTGCCAGAAGCTACAAACTTAAAAGTTTTTCCTTTATATTCTATGGGCTCTTTACCTTCACCATCTAATTTAACCATGTAAAAGTTCTTATCCATATAGGCTGCCACTTCGGGGTTTTGAAAAGTATCTTTATCCATTTTTTTACACCATCCGCACCAATCGGCATAGATATCTACAAAAATTTTCTTAGGATTTTTATCGGTTTCGGCCAATGTTACAGCTTCATTCCAAGAGAGCCAATTAACTTCTTGACCTATCACAGAAAATGATACCAACGTAAAAAATAATATGGAGCATAACTGAAATATTTTTTTTGAGGGATTATTCATTGCGCTGAGATTATATCTTTTTGTCTTATGACTCCCACAAACATAACGTATTATTTTTATTTTTATTTTTAAATTTATCTTAAAATAGAAAAGCTTGTAAAAAAGAAAAATCCTGCCGAAACAGGATTCTTTGAAACTAGTATTTAATCTTAAATTATACAGCTGCGGATTTCTGCTTTTTGCGAAACAAATCTTTTACATCTACTTGAAGTTTTATAATATCTTCAAAGGTTTCACGCTCACGAATTAAAATAGCTTCGCCCTCATGCCATAATACTTCTGGGGGTCTAAATCGGCTGTTATAATTACTCGCCATAGTAAAGCAATAAGCCCCTGAGTTTTTAAAAGATAGAATATCACCTTCAGATATTTCATTTATTCTTCGGTTACTCGCAAAAGTATCGGTTTCACAAATATAGCCTACCACAGAATAATAGCGCTCTCTACCTTTAGGGTTCGAAATGTTTTCTATACCATGGTATGAGCCATAAAACATGGGTCGGATTAAATGGTTAAAACCAGAGTCGATACTTGCAAAAACAGTAGAAGTTGTTTGTTTTACTACGTTTACTTTTGCTAAAAAATAACCAGATTCACTCACTAAAAACTTACCTGGTTCAAAGGCAAGCGTTAATTCTTTTCCATAAGAAGCGCAGAATGTATTGAACTTTTCAGTCAGTTTTTTGCCCAATTCTTCAATATTTGTTTCAATATCACCGTCTTTATAAGGAACTTTAAAACCGCTACCAAAATCGATGAAGTCTAAATTTTTGAAGTTATTAGCAGTTTCAAAAAGTATTTCTGAGGCATAAAGGAAAACCTCAATATCTAAAATATCACTACCTGTGTGCATGTGGATGCCATTGATATTCATTTTTGTTAGCTCCACAATGCGTAATAAATGCGGAATCTGATGAATACTAATTCCGAATTTAGAATCAATATGACCCACAGAAATATTGGTATTTCCACCCGCCATCACATGCGGATTAATCCGAATACAAACGGGAACTTTTGGATATTTACTTCCAAATTGCTCTAAAATAGAAAGGTTGTCAATATTAATTCGGACACCGAGCTCGGCAGCTTCTTCAATCTCTTCTAAAGAAACACCATTCGGTGTAAAAATAATATTATCAGGTTTAAAGCCAGCGAGTAAGCCTAATTCTACTTCTTGAATAGACACGGTATCTAGACCGCTTCCCAAACTATTCATTAGTTTTAATATGGTGATATTGGAAAGTGCTTTGGCGGCATAATTTAATTTTAGATTTTTTACACCCTTAAATGCACTCGTTAGTCGATTAAACTGAGAAATAATTTTTTCTGAATCATATACATAAACAGGATCGCCATAGGTTTTTGCAATATTCAATAAATCATTGTTATTCATTACGCTAAAAATTTTTCGCAAATCTAGGACACTTTGAGCATGCGGACAAAAAATAACAGTAAAAAATCAAAATACAACAAATTGTTATATTTACAACAATTTATTTTTTGTTTATAGGATATCTAATTGTAATTTTAGAACAAAAAAATCATGTATTTACCATTCTTTCCATTACAATCTGTTTTTTTTCCAGGTGAAAAAATTCCTTTACATATTTTTGAGACCAGATACCGCCAATTAATCCACGATTGTAAAGAAGAAGCGATGAATTTCGGAATTCCCGTTTATTTAGATAGTTTGATGAGTTTCGGCATTGAGGTGCAACTACAAGAGATTATTCAACTGTATCCAGGCGGTGAAATGGATGTTGTTTGCACTGCGAAGAGCGTTTTCAAATTATTAAGTTTTGAGAATACTATGGAATCAAAATCTTACGCTGGCGGCGAAGTAATTTTTCTAGAAAACATTAAAGACGGCAGTAATGAGCAAAAAGAGAAGATAGTTTCAGCAATTGATGACCTTTATTTTGTCATGGGAATCCCTTCGATAGCCAATCTCCCTGAAAATTTTGACAGTTTTACTTTAGCTCATAAAATCGGACTTTCCAAAGCTCAGGAATATGAGTTGTTGCAAATAACCAAAGAAAGTGAACGTCTTAATTATATAGGTCAGCATCTACAGCAAGTCATTAAGGTGTTGAAAGAAGTAAATAGAACCAAAGAAATAATTCAATTAAATGGCCATTTTAAAAACTTTGATCCTTTAAATTTTGAGGATTTTAAGCTTTAGATTTTGAAGTGATTGGATCAATCGAGCACTGGGCTCTGCTTCGGATGTAGTTTTAATATAATCTTTGTAAGCAAGAACCAAGAGGTAAGAGCCAAGGCGAAAATATTCTAATCCCTATCTGCAGATTTTGGATCTTTTAGTTTAGCGGTTTTTTCTGACCATTAAGGGCTGATATCTCGATAGCGCTGTTTCTAGAAATTCAGTAGCATGAAAATCATTTTTCTAAAGTAATACATCAACAACTTTTTATTTTATTAGGGTTATAAGTATTGGTTTGCTATTTTTGTAGGCATTAATAAAGACATGATTTAGGTATGAATCTTCACGAATATCAAGGAAAAGAAATTTTAGCAAGTTTTGGCGTGCGTATACAACGTGGTATTGTTGCTCATAATGCCAAAGAGGCGGTAGATGCCGCAAAACAATTAACAGTAGAAACCGGAACGGGTTGGCATGTAATAAAAGCACAAGTACATGCAGGTGGCCGCGGAAAAGGAGGAGGCGTTAAATTGGCTAAAAACTTAAAAGAAGTAGAAGAAATTGCAGGACAAATCATCGGAATGAATTTGATTACACCGCAAACTTCTGCCGAAGGAAAAAAAGTACATCAAGTTTTAGTGGCTGAAGATGTTTATTATCCAGGTGCAAGTGAAACCAATGAATTTTACATGTCAGTTTTATTAAACAGAGGCACAGGAAGAAATATGATTATGTATTCTACTGAAGGTGGAATGGATATTGAAGAAGTTGCTGAGCACACCCCACATTTAATCTACACTGAAGAAATAAATCCAGCAACGGGATTATTGCCTTTTCAAGCACGTAAAATAGCCTTTAATCTTGGCTTGTCTGGAAACGCTTTTAAAGAAATGACCAAATTTGTTACCGCTTTATATACGGCTTATGTTGAAAGCGATTCAAGCATGTTTGAAATTAACCCAGTGTTAAAAACTTCTGACGATAAAATTATGGCCGTCGACGCCAAGGTATCTATCGATGATAATGCTTTGTACAGAAGAAAGCAATATGCAGAAATGCGCGATTTACGTGAAGAAAACCCTATTGAAGTGGAAGCGAGAGCTGTCGGTTTAAACTATGTGGATTTAGACGGAAACGTGGGATGTATGGTCAACGGTGCAGGTTTAGCAATGGCTACAATGGATTTAATAAAAATGGCAGGTGGTGAACCGGCTAACTTTTTAGATGTAGGTGGTACTGCCGATGCAAAAAGAGTCGAAGAGGCTTTCAGAATTATCTTGAAAGACAAAGGTGTAAAAGCCATTTTGATAAATATTTTTGGTGGGATAGTACGTTGCGACCGAGTTGCGCAAGGTATCATTGATGCCTATAAAAACATGGGAACTATAGATGTACCTATCATTGTACGTTTGCAAGGTACCAACGCTGAATTAGCGAAAGAACTTATTGATAACTCTGGTCTTGCGGTACATTCTGCCGTACAATTCCAAGAAGCTGCTGACAAAGTAAAGGAATTATTGGCTCAATAGCCTGTCGAAAGTTAAAAGTTAAGTTTACTAAAAAGAGCGCTGTTTTAAAAAATAGCGCTCTTTTTGGGTTTTAATATTTGGCGGTGGCAGCACATATATGGCAGCAATTTTAGGAAATGATAGATAGAAGCCATTTTAGCTTCTTATTCTCTTTTATTATATAGCGTGAGGGCTTTCAAATATTTAATTCACGGTGACTTTTGTCAATCCAGCTTTTAAGGCTATCTCTGTTTTTTAAGAAATATGGTATCATTAAAAATAGTGTAGCTTTTTCGATTCGGACTATTTTATTATTTTTTAATCCGATAAATTCATTCGAAACAATTGGTAATTTAAACGGATTCTCTGTGCTTTATGTATGTAGGTGAAATTTAGAATTAAAAACTAAACCCAACATTATCGTAGATACTGTCGTTAAACATTTCTACTTGCAAGGATTTCGATTCTATTTTCACGATTCTCATCTTCCACAAACTTTGTATCCCTAACCGTAGGGACTAACATCGTAATATTTACGTTTAATTTTTTCCTTAAATTTCCAGATCGACTTCACAAAGTTTGTCAATTCCGTTTGCGAAAAGTTTTTAATTTAAAAAACAAAAAAAATCAATTTTAAATTCCTATCTCATATAATAATACTTTCAATTTCATTATATTTAATTTTCATCGGCATTTTTTTTAATTGTTTTACAACAATAAAATATCATGAACTCCAGACTTAATTTTTAGAACAACTTTTGTCATTCGACTTTAGATTTTAAGACTTCCAAATTTTCACTTCTTATTCTTATATTTGCCGTGAACCACATTTTTATCGACCTTCTTTTCTTGTTTGGCTTTAAAATCCGGATCGTATCTTTTTTTAGATTGTGGTGCTTTTTTTGCAGTTACTTGAGGCAGTTTTTTAAATTTGCCTAAAGTTTTTGCTGGGTCTTTCGGATTTTCTTGTGTTCCTCTAAAATGTATTACTAATCCATTTAAAAAATTCCGTAGAATTTGGTCGCCACATTCCATATAATTGGGATGGTCTTCTTTTCTAAAGAAAGCACCCAATTCTGCTTTTGATATTTTAAAATCCACCAACTTTAAAATCTCTACAATTTCATCATCCCGCAACATTAAAGCTACTCGTAACTTCTTTAAAACATCATTATTTATCATATTTTGTAATTTTTATGCAAGGTACTATTTTTTACTGAAATCTTAGTTTGGTGGATGAGTGAAGAAAAAATCATATGTTGGCTGCACCCAGTGGAAGAGCTCAAATTCAAAAAAAGTTTACGAGTCTATAGATTTATGTACTTTTTGGAATTAGCCAAAGGTCAATATAAGTTCAAACGCAATTTTAAGCGCATCCTTCTTCTGCGCTCGCTGTAAAATTTAAGTTCAATTTTTTATTTTGACATATGCACTAGAATTCCGTTCAGCTCAGAATATTAAAAT